>Ga0209394_1000854_pt1 | contig 20664 bp, 18 predicted proteins | sample JNZ201metaG_FD_184122 | JGI IMG/M metagenome (GOLD analysis project Ga0209394, IMG submission 184122) | Hot spring microbial communities from Jinze hot spring, China to study Microbial Dark Matter (Phase II) - JNZ 20120812A (SPAdes) (version 3) ... | reverse complement strand
TTGAGAAAGTTCTTTAACTTTCACAGTTTTTTCATTCTATTTTCTTCTTGAGATTTTTCATATATGATAATGTTTTGCTTCGTAAATGGTATTTTGCTCTGTGATAAAAACGTTTTTGTCTTAGTGGCTCATTACTATGGCACAAATTTTGCTAGCAATGGTAAAAAGAGGTGAGTTTTGCCATGAAAGGTAAAAAATCTTTTAGTTTATGGGGTATTTTTATTTCGGGCATTTTTCTGAGTTTTGTTTTTTCATGTGAAACGAAGAAACCAGAAGAAAAGACAAAAACTGAAGAGGAGATTAAAGAGGAAATTCAAAAGGAGGTTGAGAAAGAACTTTCAGAAATTTTCGGTTGGGCTATTATGATTCATTTTGATGATCCGAGAACTCCGGATATAGAAGGTGTAAATATAAATCCAGATTTAAGTTGTAGGGGTTGTCACTTTTCAAAAGAGGGAGCTCCTCGTCTTGCAGAGTGGGGCAGGTCAGGACATGGGGGAAAAATCCTTGAAGTAAAAGAAAAAGATATGACGGCTGCTGTAACAAGAGAGGTAGCTCCTGCTTTTGTTTATTACAATTTTTCAGCAACAGATAGAGCTATTTGCCAAAGATGCCACACATCAACAGGGTTTAAGAACTTTGCAAAGGACCCTGTAAAGTATAACCCTGCGGATAACAAATTTTATCTTTCGGGTGAGCAAAGGGAAATGATCTATTGCTGGGCTTGCCATGAAGCAGAAAATCTCAAGCCGGGCGAGGTTGCTCCTCCTTTGAGAAATCCTGGGAGGTTTGAATTCACTTCTCCATATACACTACCAGCTGATAGAATTGCCTCTGTTCCAGATCTTGGAAGTTCCAATGCATGTGTTTCATGTCACTCAGGCAGATCGTCCGGGGCTGTAATAAAGGCATCTTCCAGAATAAGAGGGCATTTCGGGGGGTTCAATCCACATTATCTTGCGTCAGCAGGAGTTATGTTCAGAACAATAGGATATGAATTTGAAGGAAAAGATTATACTGTTTCAAATCCGCATTCCCAAATAAGTTCTCCATGTGTTTCCTGCCATATGCCAGCGGGTAGTCATATGCTTGAAGTTGTGAAAAAAGATTCGTCAGGTAAAATTACAGATATTGTGGCATATGATTCTACTTGTTCAAAATGCCATGTAAATAAAGCTCAATTGATTGAGAAAATTAATTTTGGAAAGCAGGAGTTTGAGCAAAAACTTAAACAAATTGAGGAACTTCTTGCTAAAAAAGGTATTTATTATAACGAGCATGCTTATCCATACTTTTACAAAGTTAGTGATCCTGCTCAGCAGACATTCCAGAATGCATTTACAGATTGGACATCAAAAGACCTTCTCGGGGCGGCTTTCAACTTTCAGCTTATGAAAAAAGAGCCGGGCGCGTATGTGCATAATCCTGAGTATGCAAAAAAGTTGATTGAGCATACAATTGAGTTCCTGAGCAAATAATTTCTAAAATTTTGTTGCTGGAAGATTATGAGGTTTATAGGTGATAAAATTGCTGGTGCTGTTCTTGCCGGGGGACGATCTGTGCGATTTGGATCAGATAAAAGATTTATTGAACTTGATGGAAAGACACTCCTTGAAATCTCCCTTGAAAAAATAAAGAGATTCAAAAATAAAGTAGTAGTTGTTGATAGATTTTTGGAGGAAATCAAAAATATATAGAAAAAATGAAAGAACCTACGCATAATTTTTACGGAAAAGTGGTCAAGTCAATGAAAAAGTTTGTTCAGGAAATTATAGAAAAGGTAGATTAAGGGGAGGTGATAAAATGTTTCGGAAGGAAATAGGCAAGGTAATTTTTAGTATTTTTTTGTTTCTTTCTTTCTTTGGTCTTTATGTTATGAGTGCGAGAACTTACGAAACGCCGGCATACATAACATTGGAAAGGGATTGGGATAGAGCAGATAAGGAATCAGATGAACCACCAGCTACATTTCCGCATCTTGTTCATCAAGAACAGTTTTACTGCTACACATGTCATCCATCTGTTTTTAAGATTGGAGGCAATAAGATGGTTCATGATGATTTTGATAATGGAAAGTTTTGCGGAGCGTGCCACAACGGTGTTATAACGTGGCATGTAGATGATGCAGAAGATTGCGAAGTTTGCCACAGGTAGAAATTTAAAAAATAAGAGAGGAGGGTAGGGAAATATGTTGGGAAAAGTAGCAAAAGTATTTTTTGTGGTTTTTGTTTCCGGATTTTTGCTATTTTCAGAGTTTGTTAAACCTGTATTATCGTATGATGCAAAAGGGATTGAAGCATTTGGACTTCTTATAAATGGAAAATTTGATGTCAGTTTTGAGCTGAGGGAATTTTACGGCAACCTATTTCAGGGTAAGCCATCTCTTACCAACTACCACCATTTTATATTTATATCGCGCAGAAAGGCAGAGGATAAATTTTTCTTTACAGCAGAAGTTATTGAAAGATATTTTTACGAGTTTGGTGCGAATTTTGACAGGTTTGCGTTAAAGTTTGGCAAGGTTCTTGTACCATTTGGGGCTGACCCTCTTTTCCACCATAACTATGGGGGACTTACCGGTTTTGACCAGAAATTTGTTCCTTTTGTTTGGTCTGAGCACGGAGGAGTTTTTACTGCTCACATTCTCAAAAATCCAGAGAAAAAAACGATTTTATCAAACGACCTTTTCCTTGTAAATGCTCCAAGCGGAGATCCAACCAAAGAGTTTTCAATCGGTAAAGGTGACCCGTCTAAATTTGCTCTCGGAGATAGAGTGAGGTTCGGATATTCTCACCTTATAGTTTATGGTTCTGTTTATTGGGCTCAATATTCAAAAAACTATGACCTTTTTATGTGGGGAGGCGATGTATCTCTTGCTTACGGATTTTTGCCTTATTCTTTGCTGAAAAACCTCGCAGTAAAGGCTGGTTTCGCATATATAAATGTTGAAGGTGACCCTGCGAAGATAGGCAACTACTTCCATTTTTCTGACTACCTGAGAATTGATTATAAACTCCCTCTAAATTTTACATTTAGATTCCTTGTTGGAACAAAGACAATGTTAAATTACAAGTATCCTTTTTACGACAAAAGTACAGCTGATACAAACGATGAGACCGCATATAACTTTGCACTTGTGTATAATAGAAACGGGTTTTCTCTGCAAGTTCAGTATGTTATAAAAGTTGAGGCAAAAGAGCAAAAAGACGATTTTGCAAGAATTATGGTTGGCTTTGAATTTTGATGAGAAAGGAGGTACTTTGAAGATGGAAAAAAGAGAAGAAAAAATTATAAAAGAATGGGAAGGAAAAAGCACATTTAGCGAAAAGAAAAAATTATTTCTGACTCTGATTATTTTGCTCTTTGGTGTTCTTCCTTTCATACAAAGATGTGGTCCTGTTGAGAGGGGGGAAGAAATTAGCACGGCAGAAAAGAAAGAAGAAAGAGAGGAATGTCCATCCGTTTCGTATTCAAAAGATTTATATCCTATATTGAAGCAGAAGTGCGCAGGTTGTCATACATCTGGTCCTGGTTCCTCTTTCCTTTCATCTGGCGATCCTTCCGGTGATTATTCTAAAATAAAAAAACTTGTTGACGAAAAAGAAGAGCAAGTGGGAGAGAGTAAGTTTATCGCTAAGGCATCTGGTAAAGTTCAGCATGGCGGAGGAGCACTGATAACCGAAGGCTCTGATGAATACTTAAAACTCAAATGCTGGATTGAAGCAGGTGCTCCTAACAACTAAAAAATGAAAAACTGAAAAAGCATTATAAGCAAAGATTATGAAAAATATTATTGACAAAACAAAATAAACAAGGGAGGTAAAAGATATGAAAGGTATAAAATGTCATTACGAAAAATTACAGACCTTTGTTCTTTCAGGTCTGCTCTTTGTTTCTTTTATATTACCCGCATATGCTAAAACGGGAAAAGATATATTCATTGAAAATAAATGCAATAAGTGTCATTCTATAAAATCGCAAGGAATAGAGCCGACGGAAGAATCTCTGAAAAAGAAAAAAAAGATAACAGACCTATCAGGTGCTGGAATTGAAAGAAAATCTGACTGGATAAAAAAGTTTCTCAAAAAAGAAGTTGCAAATGAGGAAGGCGAAAAACACAAAGAAAAATGGAAAGGAAGCGAAGAAGACCTTGACATAATCTCTAAATGGCTTGAAGAACAAAAAACAAAAATAAGCGATGAGGAAATAAAAAGCTGGATTGAAGAACTTCAGAAAAAAGTTAAGTGAGTTTTCTACTTGATAAATCACAGATTTATTGATAAACTGCAGATTTATTTGAAGAGAAAGGTAAATGATTTTAAGCGATGAGCGTTAATCTAAATGTAAAGATTTTGATATTTGCTTTTTTTTCTGTGATTTCTCTTAGCTTTACTTTTGGTGATGTTCAGAAAATAATTGTGAAGTTTTCCAAAGGAAAGGAACAGCCCATTTTTTTCAGCCACAAAATACACATACAAGTTGAAGAGCTTGAATGCAAAGATTGTCATCAGCATGTGGAAAAAGGTCGGCATGCGACACTACCTAAACTTTCTATCTGTGTAGATTGCCACTCAGAACCTCCCGAGGAGTTTAAGTTCCCCGAATTCAAAGACGAAGAAGAAAAATTCAGAACTCAGTATGTTGATGCTGAAAAAGAAGTGCCATGGAAAAGGGTAAATAAACTTCCCGGACATGTTTATTTCAATCACAAAGCACACGTTGTGTGGGGTGAGATGGAATGTGAAGAATGTCACGGAAATGTAAAAGAAAAACTTGAGCCATTCTCAAAACCTGATATAGCTCACCTTACGATGGAAAAATGTATGAACTGCCATGAGAAAAAGGGTGCGAGTTTAGATTGTATTGTTTGTCATAAGTAAAAAAAGAGGAGTTTTCAAGATGGTAAAGATAAAAAAATTATTTTTGAAACAAAAACAAAAAGATAAAAGGAATATTTGCGAAAGAATAGATGGAGTTAATGTAGGTGCGGGAGAAAAAATCCAAGTTATAGACCCAAGAAAAAGAGAGTTTTTCAGGGCGGTCGGAGGTATTTCCGTCCTATCATTGCTTACCTCCTGTGAGACTCATATATATTCTCTCCCAGAAGAAAAGCCACCTGTTCCAGGTGCAGAAAAATGGTATGAAGGTGAAGAAAAATACATAAGGTCTACCTGTGGGCAGTGTCCCGTAAATTGTGGAACTATCGTCAGGGTAGTTGAGGGAAGAGCTGTCAAAATAATCGGTAATCCTCTTTCCACTCCAAATAGAGGAGTTCTTGGACCAAAGGGCAACACTGGACTTATGGTTCTTTATGACCCTGATAGGATAAAAAATCCGCTCAAGCGTTCCGGAAAAAGAGGCGAAGGCAAATGGGAAAAGATAAGTTGGAAAGAAGCAATAGGTATTGTTGCTGAAAAACTCAAAGAAAAAATAGAGAAGGGAGAATCTCACAAAATTGCTGTTTTGTGCGGGAGACCCAACGGATTTACAAAAGAACTTTTTGAAAGGTTCGCAATTGTTATGGGAACTCCGAACTTTTACGACTTTCTGGAAAAATCATATTCACCTCGTCCGATTTTAGAAGCGATGAAGGAGGCTTTCGGAATATGGGACTTGCCCGGATTTGATGCCGAAAGAACACGATACATTTTAAGCTTAGGAAGTGCAATGTTTGAATCAACGTGTCACGGCATACACTTTTCGCGTGCTTCATATCAAATAAAGTATGGACAACCCACAAGTAGAGCGAAGATTGTTCAGGTTGAGCCATTTCTTTCGGCTACCGCTTCGCAAGCTGATGAATGGATTACTATAAAGCCAGGGAAATACGACGTCTTTGCTCTTGGTATTGCAAATGTTCTTATCTCTGAAGGTATGTATGATAAAAATTTTGTTGAGAAAAAAACCGAAGGGTTTGCGAGTTTTAGAGAAATTGCAAAGCAATACACACCTGAAAGAGTTGAGAGAGAAACAGGAGTTCCTGCTCGTGATGTTGTTCGTATAGCAAGAGAGATGTGGAATTCGCGTCCCGCAATTTCTATTGTTGATGAACGTTCAACTTCAACAACAAATGGTCTCACTATTGCATGTCTATCTCTTGCGCTCAATGTATTACTTGGGAGTATAAACTCACCCGGTGGGCTTGTTCTTCGTCCGCCTATTGATTTTTCTCCGTGGAAAAAGATTGAAAAGAAAAACAAAAACAATAAAATTCCTTTTGCAGACCTTCCAGATAGCAATGTTGATACTTTCATTATATATTACATGAACCCCGTATATTCGGAACCAGCTGGGCAAAGGTGGAGTAGAATTCTTGAAAAAGCTGAATTTGTGGTAAGCTTTTCTCCTTTTGAAGATGAAACAACTCTTTTTGCTGATATTGTTTTACCCGACCATACCTACCTTGAAAGATACGAAGATGCTCAATCCTTTTCATCAATGACTTATGCAGGTTTTGGGATAAGAAAACCAGTTGTTGAACCTCTATATGAAACTCAAAATACAGGAGATACCATAATTCAGGTTGCAAAGAAAATGGGATTTGAAAACGAATTCTACTGGGAAAACTTTGAGGAAGCAGTAAAAGAAAGGTTAAAAAATTTTGACATTGATGAGATAGAAAAAAAGGGATGGTGGGAAGACCCTGAAAAGAAGTGGGCTGAGTTTGAAAAATTCAGGTTCTGTCATCATCTTCCTCCACGTGAACCGGAGTGGAAAGGAGAGGGATTTTATCTCATTCCTTATAAATCTATTACCTATGCGGAGGGATCGGGCGCAAATATACCATATCTTATGGAACTTTCTGCAAGGATGAAAATGCTACCTGCTTATATGAGCTATGAAACATTTATTGAAATTTCTCCGGAGCTTGCGCAGGAACTTGGACTTGTTCGGTTTGAAAATGTCTATGTTGTCTCTGAAATAGGGAAAATAAAAGCGAAAGTTCTCGTAAGGGAAGGAATACCAAAGGATATTGTTTTGATTGAGCTTGGAAAAGGACATAAGGCATTTGGGAAGTTTGCAAAAGGCAAAGGTTCAAATCCAAGAGAAATAATTGTGCCTGTGAAAAGTATGTCGGGAAATCTTTCTCTCTTTTCAACACGCGTGAAAATTGAAAAAGCAGTATGAAGGAGGTAGTTAGCTGTGGCTGATGAAATTGAAAGAAAAAGAATGGAAGAAAGCAAAGAACAGATAACAAATGAGAGCAAAGAAACAAAGGAAGGGAGAAGAGAGTTTTTGAAATTTTTTGCTTTTGCCGGAATTTTGGGGGGATTATCGTCTATTGTATCTCAATTGCTCGCTTTTGTAAGCAAAAACGGAAAAGAAAATGAAGATGAAGCAAATAAAAAATCTGTTAGAGAAAAACAAAAATACAAGTGGGGAATGGTTATAGACCTTGACTTATGCACGGGTTGTGGTGCCTGTGTTGTTGCATGCAAAATAGAAAATAACATACCAATAACAGGATACTCTGAAGAAGACAGGGGAACGGAAATAGAGTGGATGTCTCTTATACCCGCTGGTGAAGATAAAGAATTTCTTATGCCTATTCCCTGTCTTCACTGCGATAACCCACCATGCACAAAGGTTTGCCCTGTTGGAGCGACATATATAAACGAAGAAGGACTTGTTGCTCAAATATGGGATAGATGTATAGGTTGTAGATACTGTCAGGTTGCATGCCCATACCAAAGAAGATTTTTCAACTGGAAAAAGCCAGACTGGCCTGAGACATATTTGCAATGGTTGAATCCAGATGTCGCAACTCGTCCAAAGGGTGTAGTTGAAAAATGCACATTTTGTTCGCACCGAATAAGAAAGGTAAGGGAAAGGGCAAAAGATGAAGGTCGTGAGATAAAAGATGAGGAACTTGTGCGTCTTCCTGCTTGTGCGGAAGCGTGTCCAACTGGTGCTATAACTTTCGGAAACCTTGCTGATCCAGAAAGCACTGTTTCACAGCTTGCAAGTTCTCCCAGGGCTTTCCGTCTTGCCGAGCATCTCGGAACAGAACCAAAAGTGATTTACCTTGCAAAAGAAAAAAGAAAATTCATTAGTAGGGAGGAATAGAGTTATGGGAGCGGATACAAGAGTGGGGAGGAATTCATCAAATGCAGGTGCTGATCCTTTTGAATTGTTCAATATAGGAAGATTAAAATTGGGGTGGATTGCAGGGGTTGTTTTTTGTCTTGCTCTTATTTTTGTTGGGATTGTTTCATTCATTCAACAGGAAAAGTATGGCGATATAGTTACGGGAATGCGAACTCCGGGATACGGCGGAGTGGGATGGGGGCTTTATGTTGTCTTTATAATTTATTTCATTGGTGTCAGTTTTGCGGGAATAACTATTTCTGCACTTACAAGAATTTTTGGCATGGAAGAACTAAAACCTCTTACAAGACCTGCCGAAATCCTTACAATAGTATCACTTTTACTTGGAGCTATGAGCGTTCTTGCTGATCAAGGTAGAGTGCTTTATGCTTTGTTTAATCTACCAAGATATGCAAGAGTGATGTCTCCTATGTTCGGAACATTTACTATGGTTATATCTTGTTATCTTTTTGCAAGTTTAGTTTATTTTTATCTTTCATCAAGAGCAGATGCATGGTTTATGACTCAAAGGTCTCGTGGAGTTCTTAAAATTTTCTACAAAATCTGGGCTTTCGGATTCTCTGGAAAACCTGATGATTACCTCCGACACCACATATCAAGTTTCTGGTTAGCTATATTTATTCTGCCTATCCTTGTCACCGCAAGTTCAACTTTGGGTTTCATATTTGGTATTCAAGCTGGGAGACCGGGATGGTTTTCTGCTCTGCAAGCGCCGGGATTTGTTGTGATGGCTGTAATTTCTGGAACAGGATTTCTTATAATAATCGCATGGTTTTTGAGGAAATTCTACAAACTTGAAAATGTCATAACCGAAAAATCTTTCAGAACTCTTGGCACCATGCTGATGATATTTACAATAACATATATTTATTTTATGGTAGTAGAGGAACTTACTGCAAATTATGCTGCGCCACGTAAAGATAGGGAAGTTGCTCATGCAATTGTTTTTGGACCATATGCTATTCCATTCTGGCTTAGTGTCGTTTGTCTTTTTTCTTCTTTTGTTATGCTATTTTACCAGTTTGTTAGCGGAAAAACTTTTATATGGATAAATTTGTTAAGCGGACTTCTTGTTAATGTTTCTGCAATTTTGAGAAGATTCCTTATTGTTGTCCCATCTCAAACTCATGGGCTTTATCTTCCTTATCCTACGGGAGAATATCATATCACTCTTGTGGAAATAGGAATTATTGCTGGACTTTGCGGGCTGGGGATTTTGCTTTACCTCTTTTTTGTCAAAATCTTCCCTATTTTACCTCTTGATACCGTTGGGGTGAGGGAAAAAGTAGGTGAGGGAAAAATCACGAGAACAGAAGTTAGATCAACTTTGCTTTTGAGAAGGATTTTTTTCTCTTTAACTCTTCTTGTTGGCTTCGCTCTTATGATTATTGGATTTCTCGCATCTGCAAGAGTCGGAACAAAGCCCTATCTTGACCCTCCCATACCTTTTGCTCCGGTTGTGTTTATATTGGGAGTTATGCTATCTTTCGTATCGGCTGTTGTCTATGAGGTATTTCCTGGAAAATATAGAGCCAACGAGCGATGATCATTTATAAATCGTTCATTTTTGTAATTGTTCATTTTGGTTTGTATTTTTCTTTGGTGGTGGAATAAATATTCTGATAATTTCTTTTCCATACCTTATCTCTGTTATGGGTTTTGCAAATCCGAATTCTTCTATTTTATCATTAGGAAAAATTATGAGCTCTGGTTTGCCTCTTGATGTTGTATAGTCAAGAGAACTCATAATCCATATATCTGCATCTTCTGGATTTGTCACCCATATTCCTCCTGAGTAGAAAGTAGCAAATGGCATCGGCTCAAAAATCCTTGTTCCTTTTATTTTTTCACCAAAATTTTCTTTGAGCCATTTTCCTGCTATCTTATATATCCGTCTTCCTTCATCTTTGTAAAGCGGACGAGAAAAGTAAAAAACATTGAGAGAAAAAACAAAAAAGAAAAATATCAGAGAAAAAAAGTTTTTCCGTGAGAAAACATTCTCTTCTTTCTTTATGAGTTCAAAAGAAAAAGCTGAAATTATGGAAAGCATAGGCAAAATAGGAATGAAAAAGTAGTCCGCAACAATTGCTATGGGAAAGATAAAAATACACCAGAGAAAAATCACAACCAAAGTAATGTATATGCCAGATTTTACCTTTTCCCACTCCTTGAATATGTATGCTGTCCCCATTCCCATCAGAATAAGTAAAGATGGAGTGAGAAGCCCGGAGATAGCATATTTGTGGCTGAGATGTATATTTTCCGCAAAATACAAGACATATTTTTTTATTTCAAACACTTTTTTCAAAAATACTGAAAAACCTTCTTCCTCTACTTTCTTCCCAAATGCCTCAACAGTTGGAGCAGAATAAGATGGTAATCTATATCCTAAAAACTTTGAGATTATAGATGGTAAGTTACCTTCCTGAAATGTTATTATGTGGTAGGGTAAAGATGATACAAAAAATCCAAAAGCAAAAAATATAGCTGACCTAAAACTCCTTGTTATAAAAGCAAATACAAAAAATCCAACTATCATCTCTGGTCTTACAACGTAAGATATTCCGATGAAGAATCCAGAAAAGAATGAAAAGAAAAAATATAGTTTTCTGTTGTTTGACCTTGCGAGAAGAGAAAGATATATTGCAAGCAAAAAGAAAAAAGTTGCTGTTGTATAAGGCAGAGTAGAATAAGATGCCCAAACAAACTTTGGAGTTATTGAAAGTAATATCGCGGAGAAAACGGGAATTTGACGGTGAGAAGGAAAAATTTTTCTGCTCAGAAAAAAAGTTAAGATTATGGTTCCAGCACCGCATAAAAGAGATATTATTCTCCCTGAAACTTCAAGACCTAATCCCATTTTCAAAAGCGGGACGATGAGCCACGAGTATCCCGGTGAATACACAGGATTTGTATATTTTTTGCCTTCTGCGGAAAGTTCAGCGATTTTAAGGTAAAAGTATGAGTCAGTTGATTCTATACTATCTGTTAAGTTGAGTTTTATCAAAAGAAATGAGACATAGCAGAGCCATAGAAAAAAATAAGCAAGAAAAAATTTAGAATTCTGACTTTTTTCTTTGTCAAAAACTTCTTTGTTTTTCACTCTTATAAAAGTAAAAAACTTTTTTAGAAAATTTGAAATTAAAATTTTGACTCTTTGCAAAAAGATTTAAGATAATAAGTAGTTGAGAATATAGTTGTGATAATGAAGTAAATTAGGATTTGGTGAAAATTTCCAAACATTATTGCAAAGAGTGTTGGAATTTTTTACATATGAACTTTTGAACTAACTGCCTTCTAAGATATCGCGGTATGAACAATAAAATAAAAAATGAATATCCAAAAAATAGATTGAAGTTATGGTGTAAGGTAGCTTCACACGGAGAAAACTGCGAGAACCTTTGGTGGCGACGAAGAGATTTTTTTATTTTGATTACGAGAAGAGAGAGGCGGGATATTTGAATTGGAGGTTTCCGAGGTCAAGGCGTTTTGATTCTGCACTGGTATATAGCACGAATTGTGTTATAAGTTCAGTGAAGAAAGGCAAAGCGTATTGTTTTGGGGGAGAGTATGACACATATTCTCCGACAGATGGAATATTTGAGATAAATTTGGAGAGTGGGGAGATAAGGGTAGTAGGGCATTTTGGAGATTTGAAGGTTCCGGATGAGTGGATTAGGAGAGCTCCACCTTTGAGTTTAGGGGGAGATTTTAGTATAGGTAGAGTTGAAGGAGAGAGTAGGGGAGAATTTTTGATAGGGGGGATTTTACCGAAGACGGGTTGGAGCGTAGGTATAGACCTGAGTGATCTAGTGGGGTCGGAGCAGTCGGATGTGCGTGTTGGACCGTGGAAAGAGATGTGCTGTGCAGAGGGAAATAATGGTAAGATATATTGTTTTGGTGGATGGAGATGGGTAGCCCATCTTTATGCCGAAATTTCTCCATACATATTAGAAATAGATGTATCTACTGTTCCAGACAATTGAAAGTTTTTATTTTTGACAAGAACACAGAAAACAGAGTAAGATAAAATATAGGATATGAAAAAGCTTCCAATAGGGATACAGGATTTTGGAGAGATAAGAGCGAGGAACTACTACTATGTGGATAAAACATATTTTGTGTGGAAACTCACTGAGGAAGGGAAATACTATTTTCTTTCAAGACCGAGAAGGTTTGGGAAGTCGCTTTTTGTTTCAACTTTAAAGCATGCTTTTGAAGGTAAAAAGGAACTATTTGAAGGTTTGTTTTTGTATGACAAGTGGGATTGGTCTCAAAAATATCCAGTAATTTTGATTGACTTTTCTGCTCAAAAAGTAAAAACACCGGAAGAACTTGAAAGCTTTATAATGAACAGGTTGATGGAGATTGCAAGCTATTACAGAGAGAGCATAACATCAAAAACCTATTATGAAGCGTTTTATGAGCTCATAAAAAAACTCTCAAAACATAATAAAGTGGTTGTTCTTATAGATGAATACGACAAACCCGTTTTAGATAACATTGAAAATCAAGAACTTGCAAGAGAGTGCAGAGAAGTTCTCAAAGGGTTCTATCAGGTTATAAAGCCAGCTGACCCATATCTCAAGTTCGTTTTTCTGACAGGTGTTTCAAAGTTCTCAAAAATGTCTATTTTCTCTGGACTGAACAACCTGAACGATATAACTCTGAATATCAAATACGCAGAAATATGCGGATACACCCAAAGTGAGCTTGAAAATGTATTTTCAGATAGGATTTTGGATTTGAAGAAAGAATTTGGAGAAAAAATACTTGAAGACATAAAGTTTTGGTATAATGGGTATTCATGGGGAGGAGAACCACTTTACAACCCTTTTGATATTCTTTTGTTTTTTGAGAATAAAAGGTTCAAAGCATTCTGGTTTGAGACGGGAACACCAGAGTTTTTGATAAAGCTAATAAGAGAAAAGAGATATTATGTTCCGGATTTGGAGAGATTGAAAGTAGGGGAGGAGATTTTAGAAGCGTTTGATGTAGGAACAATAAAGCTTGAGGCATTGCTTTTCCAGACAGGTTATCTGACAATAAAGGAGATAGAGAGATTTAACTTTGGTATGCAGATTTATACTTTGGGATACCCGAATTTTGAGGTCAAAGTTGCATTAAACAGCCATATTTTAAATGAGCTTATTCGGAGTGATGAGAAGATATATGAAACGAAGCAGGTTCTGAGAGAGCTAATAGAAAGGAACGATTTTGAGGGTATGAGGGAACTTTTTTACAGTTTTTTTGCGTCAATACCTTATGATTGGTATAGGAAGAATCAGCTTTCTGGTTATGAGGGGTATTATGCGAGCGTATTTTATGCATATTTTGTATCATCTGGATTTGATGTCCGGGTTGAAGATACGACATCAAAAGGAAAGATTGATATGACGGTTTTATACAAAGACAGGGCTTACATATTTGAGTTCAAGGTGGTAGATATTGAAGGTGGTTCAGTGGTGTTAAGAGGAAAAAGGAAAGTAAAAGGGAAGAAAGGCAAGGGTTTGAAGAAGAGGTCTGATGCGCTTTTGCAGATAAAAGAAAAAAGATACTGGGAAAAATACAGTGGTAGCAAAGAGATATATATTGTGGGAGTGGAATTTGAAAGTGCAAGCAGGAATATAGTGGGTTTTGAATGGGAGAGGATAAAGTAGTGGTTTTTATTGTATGTATTAGGCATTTTTTTCAAAGAGCTTTGTAATTCATCTTTGAATCAGGACAAAAGTCTCAATTTTCCTTGAAAATTTTTATTTTTCTGATTAAACTTTTGATTATGTTTTGGGCTCTACTTTTGGTTTTAGATATAACAATAAAGATGGGAGCTCTTGCTCCCGACGGAAGCTCATATGCTATAATATCAACGAGATTGAGAAATGAACTTGAAAAAGTCACGCAAGGGAAGGTTAAAATGAGCTGGTACATGGGAGGAGTTATGGGAGATGAACCGGAGATGGTCAAGAAAATAAAAATAGGACAGTTGAATGGAGGAGGTTTTACCGGATATGGTTTGGGACTAATAGAAAAGAGCATAAGAGTTCTTGAACTTCCAGGCCTTTTCAAAGATTATGACGAATTGTTATGGGTGTGGGATAAGTTTCGCGATGAGTTCAAAGAGAAGTTCAGAGCAAGGGGATTTGAGCTTCTTGCTGCCTTCCCAGTAGGAAAGGTTTATGTTTTTGCAAACAAGCCGATTTCCAAGCTTGACGACTTCAAAGACATTAAGTTGTGGGTTTGGTCGGGAGATCCACTTGCTGCTGAGGTTGCCCAAGTTCTGAGAGGTTATGCTCAACTTATAAATCTATCAATATCAGATGTGCTTACTGCTCTTCAAACTGGAATGATAAATAGCTTTTACAATATGCCTTATGGAGCTCTTGCTCTTCAATGGTCAAAACATGTAAAATATATGTTAAATTACCCTGTGAATATAGCTATGGGTGGGGTTGTAATAAGTTCTAAAACATTTGAAAAACTTTCGCCAGAACACAGGAAAGTCATTCAAGAGCTTGTGGATAAGTACTTTAAAGATGTTTCAAAATCTTTTCTTGATGAAAACGATAAAGCACTTGAAGAGTTCAAAAGACAGGGCATTTCACTTGTTCAGCCAGATGAAACTTCTCCTGATTTCAAAAAAATACTTGATGTGTTTGCGAAAGTTCATGAAAAGTTTAAAGGGGAATTTTATTCGGAGGAACTTTATAACAGAATCTTGAACACAAGAAACGAGTTCAGAGCAATGAAGAAAAAATGATTTTAAAATATAAAAGATAGAGCTAAAAAAGTATTTTTAATGGTAAAAGAAAGAAGGGAGGTAATATAAAATGAAATATTATACTGTTAAAAGAATTAGAGGAAGGATAAAGATACTTCAATTGTGTTTTCGTAAGATTATGGAAGTTATATTCAGTTTTTCAATTGCAAACTTTCTTATCTTTTCTTTTTTATCATCTTATGTTTTTGGTCAGGAAATCGTAGTGAAGTTTGGAACTCTTGCTCCAGCAGGTTCTGTTTGGGTTGATGTAGTGCAGGAGATATCAAAAGAAATAGCTGAAAAAACCAGCAATAGACTGAAATGGATATCCTATACAGGAGGAGTAATGGGAGATGAAGAAGAGATGATAAGGAAAATAAGAATAGGTCAGCTTCATGGCGGTGGCTTCACTATAAATGGAATTAAAAAGATTGCTCCTGAACTTGGGGTCCTTGATGAACCGTTTGTTTTGAGGAACGAAAAGGAAGTTGATTATGTATATGATAAATTTTTTGATGAATTTGAAAGATACTTTGAACAAAGGGGCTACAAGATTTTACTCTTTACCGAGCAAGGTTTTGTCTATTACTTTTCAAAGAACCCAGATGTTTCGGGTTTCAAAGATATAGGTAAGACAAGATTGTGGGTGTGGAAAGGTGAAAGGGTAATGACTACTATGTCATCTATTTTAGGAACGAGTCCCATATACCTTCAAGTTCCAGATGTTCTTTCTGGTCTTGAGACGGGAATGATAGAGTCTTTTCAGACAAGTCCTATGGCTTGTTTGAGTTTGCAGTGGTGCAAGCTTGTCAAAGTCATGATAAACTACCCATATAGATTTGAGCCAGGGGTCGTAGTCGTTTCAAAATCGGTGTGGGATAAAATCCCGCAGGATGTTCAGAACATAGTTATATCTACATTCAGGAAATATCAGAAGATGGCTTCTCAAAGGATAAGACAGGGGCAGAAAGAAGCCATAGAAAAGATAAAAGCGATGGGAGTAAAACTCATATCTCCTTCGCAGGAAGAGATCAACTGGCTGAGGTCCGAAGTTCAGAAGAAACTGTGGTTCAGCAAAGATTCCGGATATCCTGCCGATCTTTTGAAGAGAATAAACGAAGAGCTTGAAAAGTTCAGAAGAGGAACGGGGGGGTAGAAACTTTTATGTCTTTTTTGAGAAAGATAAGCGATATTATAGAGAAAATAGAAAGTCTCCTGATTTTTGTTCTCGTTTTTCTCATGGTGATTTTTTCTTTTCTGCAGATAATACTCAGAAATATTTTTGCAATCAGTATTTTCTGGCTTGATGACTTTGTTAGGCACAGTGTTTTGTGGGTTGGTTTTCTTGCTGCTTCTATTGTGACAGCTCACGGCAGACATATAAACATAGATTTGTTCTCAAGATTTTTCAAAGGTGCTTCAAAAAGGTTGCTTGGAGTTATAAAAAATATCTTTTCACTTGTGATCTCTGTTATTTTACTTTATGCCTCTTTGAAGTTCATATCTTATGAGAGAGAAGGGGGTGAGGTATCTTTGACCTTGAAAGTTCCTGTATGGTATCTTGAACTCATTTTTCCCTTCACTTTTTCCATGATGATTTTCAGGTTCTTCATTCTCACTCTGCAGGAGATTTTGGGGAGGAATTTTGAGGAGGAAAAGAAGGAGGAGAAATTTTTTGTATAAGCAGTTTTTGTTTTTAGTAGTTTAGGGGGATTTTTTATGTTAGCGGTTTTGACTTTGATTTTTGTCTTACTCATTGCTTTTTCGGGTGCTCCTCTTTTTACTGTGATGGCAATAGGTGCGATTTTAGGTTTTATTTTTATATCTCAGGTAGATGTGGCTGTTGTTGTTCAGGAGGCGTATCGTCTTGCGAGTGCTCCATCTTTGATGGCGATACCACTTTTCACTCTTGCAGGATATATTTTAGCTGAATCAAAAGCTCCTCAACGTCTTTTGCGTTTTACTAATGCATGGGTTGGTTGGCTCCCCGGTGGAGTCCCTCTCGTTGTCCTTCTTGCTACTGCTGTCTTTACTTCTCTTACCGGTGCATCAGGAGTCACTATTGTGGCTCTTGGCTCTCTTTTGCTACCTATACTGCAAAAATCTGGATACTCTGAAAAATACTCCATAGGTATAATAACAAGCACCGGCTCAATAGGACTTCTCTTTCCTCCATCTCTTCCCATAATACTCTATGGTGTTATATCTCAGACTGCTGTGAATGAACTTTTCATAGCCGGAGTTTTGCCGGGAATTACGATAATAATTATCTTTTTCATCTACTCTTTTTTTGTCACTATATTTTCAAAGACAGCACGTGTTCAGAAGTTTGAACTCAAGGAAGCGTTTTCTGCGACAGTTCAAGCTATATTTGAAGTGCCTCTGCCTCTATTCATATTGTTTGGTATATATACGGGTGTTTTCACTGCTTCTGAGGCAGCTACAATAACAGCGGTCTGGGTGATAATAGTTGAAGTTTTTATATACAGAGATATCAAATTGAAAGATTTCCCTCGTATTGCCAAAGAAAGCATGCTCCTTGTTGGAGCAATATTCGCAATACTATCTATGGCTATGGGTTTTACCAATTTCCTTATAGACCAACAGGTACCTCAAAAATTATTTGAAATCGTTCGTCAATACATAACATCAAGGGAGACATTCTTTATAATACTTAACCTTTTCCTTCTTATTGTCGGAATGCTTATGGATATTTTCTCTGCAACGGTTGTTGTTGTCCCTCTTATAGCTCCTGTTGCTCTGAAATATGGCATAGACCCCGTTCATCTTGGCATAGTTTTTCTTACCAATTTAGAGATAGGTTATTTGACCCCTCCTGTTGGACTTAACCTTTTTATATCATCTTTTAGGTTCGGAAAACCTGTAACATTTCTTTACAGAGTGTCTTTGCCATTTTTGGGACTTATGATTCTTTCTCTTATCATCATAACCTATGTTCCGGATTTATCTTTGAGGTTGGTTAGGGGAGTGATGGAGGGAGAAATTTCAGGGGTTGAGAAAGGTAAAGAGGTTGTTGTGAAGATTCCCGATATTCAGTTTGAACAGAGGGTGTTTAGCGGTAGGGAGTTCAAAATATATATTCCACTTCAGGATATGACCAAGCCATCAAGATACACTGTGATTTTTGAAACAAATGGCAAGGGACAGGTTGTGAAGGAGGTTCAAGTGAAGAGGGGAAGAGTTACAAAGGTTGAGGTTAGTTTTTGAAGTTGCGGGGGCGGGACTCGAACCCGCGACCTCCGGGTTATGAGCCCGGCGAGCTACCATCTGCTCTACCCCGCGACCTATAACTTATATAATAAAATCTATAAGAATCAAATTCCAAAAAATCAAAAAATCTTCTTGCACCAAACGAAATTTTGTTAGCTTTATAGAAACTATCTTATATGAAAAATAGAAAAATCTGCATCACATTTATCTTGCTCTGTCTTTTTCTATCCATCTCTTACTCGCACGCTCAGGAGAAAGAACAAATTTCTCATAAAGTTCAAGAAGAAAGATATACCAGAAAATCTATAACTCGTATGAAACTTTTCATACCATCAGATATTGAAAGAATATATAAGGTTGCCGATTTTCTCCTTGGATTTGACCTCACAAGATTTCTTGAAGAGAAGATAAAAGCTGCGATAGAGATAGAGAGGTTTGATTACAATCAGGTGAATGTGAGCGCAAATACTGATATTGAGACACTTGCTCGTCTTGTGAAAGAGTATGTTGATGCTGTCAAAGTAGATAGAGCCAAAGCAGAAGCACAAATTGATTGGAGGTTCAAAGACCTTGTTATAACTGCTGATGATATAAGAAAAATCGCTGACTCAGCTTACATATACTCTCCCAAAGTCAAAAATCTTGATGTGAATGTATTTATTGTACCGCGCAACAGAAGGATTGAGATGACAATCTGGTGTTCAATAGGTATTGAGGTCGCTTACTACAAAGTTGATTTTGAAACGGGAAAACCTATTTTAGTTTTCAAAACATACGATAGTCAGACAGAGAGAGTTAAGGTCGGAAAGATTGAGCTTTTGCCTCTGCCTTTCCCTTTCTCCCTTTTCGGTCCAGAAGTTGATATAATAGAGACACCTCTTGACGCTTTTGAAAGGTGTATGGTCAAAGCGATTTTCTGGGTCGGTGGCAAAATCAATAAATCCATGAGAAGAATTCCTGACTTCGCTCTTACTGCTCCAATAGTCAATTCATCTTCTTTTTATGTTTATTCTCCGCTGACCAAAAGAGATAAGGTCTATATTGATTCTGATTTCCGGGTTCTTGAAAGAGAGGAGTTTGAGCGTGATGGTAAAAAAGAGGAGGTTTTCAAAAGTGTAGGTTGGGTAAGAGCGAGAAAAGTAGCCGATGGTGAAAAAGAAGTTGTTTCCGCTTTTCAGATACTATCCGGTTCTCCAGAGGTCGGGCATATAATAAGAGAGTACTCGCTTCTGAACATAGGTTTAGTTCCTTCTTTTTATTTTCTGCCATCTCCCGTTTTTTCGTACAATGGTGTATCTCCAAATGTTTCTCTACCTAAATCAAGCAGTGGTGGATTTGCTTTTTCTCTTGGTGTAAAAGCTAATTTCGCTACTGCTTTTTCTATCAACGTATCAGAGTTTTATCTTATTTCTGATTTATATCTTCTTGCTCAGAAGACGGTTTTTGAGTTAGGGGGAAGGGTGGGGTTGAAGAAGAAATTTTATTTCAGGAATTTGGGGGTGAATCCTTCTTTGACTTTTGATTTTGCTCGTGTTCTCCTTCCTTTCACTCGGACTGATGTTGGAGTTGATGTTACTGCTGGTGATTATATTCTTGGTATATCTCCTGCCTTAACTTTTGAGTGGTTTTTCCATCCGAGGTTCAGTATTTTTGCGGGAGGTGGTTACAGATTTATGACTGTTGCAGAAAATTTCACATACAATTTAGAAGGTGCTGAGTTCTCTCTTGAAGGGGCAAGATACAATCCATCTGGTATCTTCTTTTTAGGGGGCTTTGAGATAACTATATGGTAAGATTATACCTTTTGCATATTAAAAAATGATTTTTGAGCGAGCGAGCATTTGTACTTCAAAGAATTTTCAGGAATAATTCTGTGAAGAGAACTTTTTACTTTTATTCTCTCGTAGATAGGGTTTAATACTTTTGATATGGCGATCGGCGCAGTAAAGTTTGACCTGACTTTTATCACAGGCGATGGATGTAAGACATTACGGCGTGGTCTTTTGGAATTGATAAAATATGCGGATTACTTTGATTTTCTTTCTGCTTACTTTTATATCACAGGTTTTCGTCTGAGTTACGGAGTTTTTGAAACCGTTGAGCTGATGAGATTACTGAACCGTTAAAGGCAGGCGAAATTCAGATAAGGGCATATTCATCTCGTAAGAGGAACACTCGCTATATATAAAATTACTTTCAAGAAGGAGAGATAGAGATGTGGGAAGGGGTTAATTTACAGGTTCGAGCAGAGAAGATTATGTGATAATGCTTTGGCTCAATCAGAATTGATATTTTTGTGTTTAAGATAAAAAAGTAGTTCATAATTTCTGCTAACTGACATAACGAAAGGTATTTATTTATTTTTGGATGTATTGTTAATACCATTGTAATCTATTTACTTGTTTCCAACTAAAATTTCTTCATACAAACTTATTATCTTATCTCCTATGTTTGATATTTCAAATTCTTTAAATCTTTCCTTAGCATTTTGACTAAACTTAATATATAAATCGTTATTGCTTAATATCTTATTTATTGCCTCAGCTAATGCTATTGGGTTTCTTGGT
>Ga0209394_1000853_pt1 | contig 20709 bp, 20 predicted proteins | sample JNZ201metaG_FD_184122 | JGI IMG/M metagenome (GOLD analysis project Ga0209394, IMG submission 184122) | Hot spring microbial communities from Jinze hot spring, China to study Microbial Dark Matter (Phase II) - JNZ 20120812A (SPAdes) (version 3) ... | reverse complement strand
ACTTATACGATAAAGTTTCCCGAATAAGATGATAGTAATAAATACTGATTTACTAAAATCGCATCTATATTAATATACAATTACTTTAATAATACATTAAATACAATAAGTAAACCAAACTATTGTAACGTAGTGATTGAGGAATAATTCTCTTACTCTTTCTCAATAACAGTAATTAATCTATTAGTTTATTAATTCAGTATTGCCACTTATGTTTTCTCAGTATATAAACAACTTATCTAGTAGAAATACTAAAACTCCTCTCTTCCTATACATCAATTTTCAACTCGATAATGAATTGATTAAAGAGATATAACTATCTAAACTCTACTAGTATTTTAGAGTTTTCTCAATACAGTATATTGCTTTTACTTTCATTAATCCACCACATTTAGGACACTTGTTTTTATACATAGATATGAAATCGCCTGGTTCAAAATCTTCTAAAACTCTATGTCTACACTTAGTACATTCTAGTATTTCTTTTGTTTCATACTCTGGTTTTCTAGGTTTTCTCTTCAACTCCGAGTATGTTGTTAATAATAATAATAGTATTGTTAAAACAATTATCAATATAATTGTTTCAAAATTTATTAATTGAAAGATCATTACGAAACACCTATAGTATTTCCAATGCCAGCAAGTATTACAGTACTGTTAGGAGGCGTTGTTTCTAAAATAACTCTACGGATATATTCATACGCTCTCTCGCATGCTTCGTAAACTTCTTTCTTCATAGTAGTAATAGCATCTTCTAAACCAATTTTAACAACAATAGCTTTAAGTGGGATATTGTATTTAGAAGTAGCTCTCTCAATAGCAATCTTCTCGGGACCAGGATCTCCGATAGCTGCACCTATTCCTTCAGCTATTTCACCAACTCTCTCACTTTCTAGTTTAAGAGCAGCATCAACTGTTATAACTAGATCAACATTACCTTTAAGATTTTCAATAAGATCTGCTAATACTTTACCTGGTTTACCAACATTACTACCTGGTCCTTTAGCTTTTATAATAAATAATCTTCTATTCTCAAATCTAGTTTCTAATACACACGTATCTTCTATAACTTTCTGTGAAACAACATCACTGTTTTCAATAAATTTGAATGCAATATAAGGTCCAATAGTATCTCCAATAGGTTTACCCGTAAGGAATGGATCGAGAGCATTATGATATATCTCAACATATTTAAGTATCTGAGGCATAACTAGTACTAGCTGCATTAGAAGAATCCAATTATTCTCCTTCTCACTCACAATTAAATAATGTTGAACAATCTTATACACTTGTTCTAGAACACCGAGTATTACTAAACTAGTTTCAACAAGACTCCTCTCGTATTCACCAATATTAGGCAGGTATTGAGAAACAATCTTCCTAACACTAGTTTCTTCATTTCTGATCAAGTGATCTAGTCTTTTAATAATATCAGTAGGTTCTATACTAACAGGTTCTATAATAAAGTAATTAGCTAATCTCCTGATCAAAAACTGTGGATTCTCAACACCAAGATTTCTTAAGTAATTCTCAATTCTCTTATTATCTTCATCAATATATCTCCTCATAACTCTCAGTTTATTCCTAACATCGAGACTCCATAGTTTCATCTGAATCCTTTGATTAGCTCCCGTTAATATCATTATGAAAAATATTATCCAGAATATTTGGAAAAACAATGACGACCAATCACTAGAGTTCACAAAACTCACACTCAACTTCACTGAGATTATTTAAATACTTTAAACCAATAAATACCTTGACTACTTGTTTTTAAATATTATTCTAAATATATTTATTGAAAATACTTGAATAAAGTTTTGTTAAATAGTTGTTACAATAATGTCTCTATTAGATACTACAATAGTGTGTTCAAATTGTGAAACAACTCCTCTTCTATCTTCAACGAGAACAGGGTATTTTCTAACAATACCTTTACTTTCTAAACTATTTAAAATACCACGTATTTTCTCAACCGAATCATACATATCGATAAACCATCTTTCACAGAACGGTAGTGTTTTTCTAGTAAACCATATTGTATTATAGAGTTTTTCCTCGTAAAAACCTAGTTTTTTCCTAGAATACTCTTTCAATGAATAAATTGTTACTAAACTAGTGTCTTTAACAAATCCAACACCATTTGTAGCAAATGGTTCAATAGCGTATACTCCATTCACTAGAGTATCTCTATTGAATACTTCGTAAGTATTTGGAATAGATCTACCGCTGTGTATTAAATATCTATCAATACTATGTCCACTGAGGTTTTTAATAACTCTATAACCCATTTCATTAATAGTTTCTTCGATAATCCTACCTATAGTGTTTAATTTAATACCGGGTTTAATCACATTCAATACTTTCTCTAACGCTCTACGAGGTGCTTCAACTAATCCCTCGTAAGCTGGATTAAAAGATATTGTTATAGCGGTGTCTGCAATATATCCATCAACATGTACACCAATATCTATTTTTAAAACAGAGTTATCGGGAATCGTACTATTATCTCCGTGTAACGGTGTATAGTGTGCTGCTATTTCATTAATACCTATATTAACTGGAAAAGCTGGTTTACCTCCAAGTTCTTCTATATTCTTCTCAATATAGTTAACTAAATCTATTATTTTAACACCTGGTTTAACGATTCTAACAGTGTTTTCTAACACTTTCTTAGCTATCCAACCTGCTTTTCTCAATTTATCGATTTCTTCATCGCTCAGCATTATTAATCACCTTACTAATTAAACATATATTTCAGACAAAGACTTATTATAGATATAATGGTGGATGAAATGGCTATTATAAAATACTTAGGTCACAGTGCTTTCGATATTGTATTAACTGGTTTAGACGGTAGTGAGAAACACTTATTAATAGACCCGTGGCTCGATAATCCACTAAGCCCCGTTAAACCAAGTGATTACCGTGATATTGAATTACACTACATACTGATTACGCATGATCACGGAGATCACTTGGGCAATGCTTTAGATATCGCTAAGTTAACGAAAGCTAGAATAATCGGTATATACGAATTAGCTACTTACGCTAGAGAGAAGGGTATTGAAGCTATTGATGGAAATATTGGTGGTAGAATCAATATCAGTGATCTAGATATAGTAATGACACCCGCTGTTCATAGTAGTACGCGTGGATCTCCTGTTGGATTCGTTATAAGAGGGAGAGATGTAACAATATATCATGCTGGAGATACTGGATTATTCAGTGAAATGGAGCTTATAGGTGATTTGTATAATCCAGATATAGCTCTAATACCGATAGGAGGACATTATACAATGGGTATTAGAGAAGCTGTTAAAGCAGTAGAATTGATTAGACCAAAGATAGCTATACCTATGCATTACAATACATTTCCAGTGATAAAAGCAGACCCGGTTAAATTCAAAGAATACGTTGAAGGAACAACTCCGGTTAAAGTAGTTGTTTTAAAACCAGGCGAGATTTTCAATTACCCCTAATAAGTTCATTTATACATGTAGTTAGTGTTAGTATCAAACCCCCGGGTAAGCCCCTCCCCCACTAGTAAAGCTCGTAGTAGGTGTGCCGAATAGGCTTCGATGACTACGAGTGTTAGGGGTGGGGGATAGCCTAAAGGGGGTTTGTTTAAATAACGAGGTGTATTGTTTGGATACTAAAACTATTGTTGAAAAAATATGTAGTAATGTTGCTGAAGTAGTTACTATTGATGATTTAGTGAGAGTTTTTGAAACAAATTCCTCGCCTAAAGGATATATTGGTTTCGAACCTAGTGGTTTAATTCATATTGGATGGCTTATATGGATGAATAAAGTTAAGGATCTGATTGATGTAGGTGTTGATTTCTACGTTCTCGAAGCTACTTGGCATGCTTTTATAAATGACAAGCTAGGCGGAGATCTCGATTTAATTAGAAAAGCGGCTAAATTCACGCGGAAAATCATGGAATACTTTGGTATAGATGTTTCTAGAATAAAATTCATTGATGCTGAAGAACTAGTTTCTGATACAAACTACTGGAGTATTTTATTGAAAACAGCTAAGAAAACAACATTAGCTAGAGTTAAGAGAGCGTTAACTATAATGGGTAGGAAAGCTAGTGAAGCTGAAACCGATTTCTCTAAACTAATCTATCCTCTAATGCAGGTTACAGATATATTCTACCTAGATTTAGATATAGCACTTGGTGGAATGGATCAGAGGAAGGCACATATGCTTGCAAGAGATTTGGCTGAGCATTTTAATTTCAAAAAACCAGTAGCTATTCATACACCTATATTGACTAGTCTACAAGGAGTTGGAGAGATCGAGTCTACTAAACAACTAGATATTGATGAAATACAATCAGAGTTTAAGATGAGTAAGAGTAAACCAGAAACATGTATATTTATACACGATAGTCCCGAAGTTATTATGAATAAGATTAGAAAAGCTTATTGTCCACCGAGAGTAACTTTATTCAACCCTATCATAGAGATAAATAAATACTTACTATTCAGTAAACCAGGTTTTAAACTATTAATTGAAAGACCTGTTGAATACGGTGGTAGTATTGAGATAACTAGTTTCAGCGAATTAGAGGAAAAATATAGAAATGGAGAACTACATCCACTTGATCTTAAGAATGCTACAGCTAATGCATTAATAGAGTATTTAAAACCAATTAGAGATAAATTAATGAGTGATAGCGAAGCCGTAGAGTTATTGAATACACTAGCCGGTGTTAAGATCACGAGATAGTTTTTCATGTTTTTATTTAACTATTATCAAGTAATATAGATAGATATATGTAGAAGTATTGATTTAATTAAAGAAGGTGGGAGATACTTTGGCTAAATATCTTATTAAAACTAGAATAGAAGTTGACGGTGTTGTCGATAAACACGATATTGTAGGCGCTATATTTGGTCAAACAGAGGGTTTGTTTGGAGATTACTTTGAATTAAGGAGTCTACAAGAGAAAGGACGGATAGGTAGAATAGTTGTTAACACTAGGGTTCAGAATGGGAAAACTATTGGTGAGATAATTATACCGAGTAATCTAGATAGAGTTGAAACTGCATTATTAATAGCTATGATAGAGAATGTTGAAAGAGTTGGTCCATATCAATGTAAAATAGAGTTAGTAGATATTATTGATGTTAGATTAGAAAAGATTAAGAAAATAATCGATAGAGCTGTCTCAATACTGAAGAAATGGAGTAGAGAGAAAGTTCCTGATATAAAAGAGATTCTAAAAGAATTGCAAGATAAGATTAAAATGCCTGAACCGGTGAACTATGGTCCCGATAATCTACCTGCAGGACCGAGTGTTGACGAAAGTGATACGATTATAGTTGTTGAAGGTAGAGCTGATGTTATTAATATGTTACAGTATGGTTATACTAATGTGATAGCATTAGGTGGTGCTAGGAAACCACCGGATACTTTGAAAAACCTAGCTATGAGGAAGAAGATAATACTACTCGTAGACGGCGATCACGCTGGTGAACTTGTTTTAAGAGAAGTATTGAGAGAGATGAAAGTTGACTATATAGCTAGAGCGCCTTTGAATAGAGAAGTTGAAGAATTAAGTGGTAGAGAGTTGAAAGAAGTTCTAGATAAATCTATTGATACAATAGAGTATTTGAATAAATTGATTGAACAAGGAGATGAAGATGCTAAACAACTACTAAGTATTCAGAAGAAACTACGTGAGATAGGAGTTGAGAAAAAGATTGAGAAACCATTTGTTGAGAAAATTGAGGAGATAGTTGAATCAATCACAATACCCGGTAGAGTGATCGAAGATATTAAAAATCTATATGGAACGCTTGAAGCAATACTGTATAATAATGAATGGAATCCAGTAAGTAAAATACCTGTTAGAGATTTGGTGACGCATTTAGATACAGTTGATGCCGAAGAGATCTATGCTATAGTACTCGATGGTATTGTAACACAGAGATTGATCAATAAAGCATATGATAAGAAAGTTAAGTTAATTATAGGAGCTAGAATAGGTAAAGTTAACTACAAACCATTTGATTTAATAACACTTTCTTTCAACGACTTGATCTAGTCTATTTCTTACCGAAATAATCTAGTAAGCTCCTACCACCAGTACTTGTTCTCTTCAACTGTGCTTCACTAACACCGAAATATGATAGAATTCTTAGAGCAGCCGGTATGATCTGGTGGTCAATGTAGTAATCTATATCTATTTTACTAAAATCTTTTACAAAAATATGTGGTTCAACTCTACTAGATATCTTACCCATACCTTTTAATACAACATATCCTACTTTATCATTAACACTTATTTTAACACCGGCTTTGATCAATTTACGAGCAGCTACAACATGTGGAGCGTCAACACTGTATTCTTCTAGTTTTTTACTTAATGTTTTCCAAATAACTAGTTTATCAATCGGGATCTTCGCGTTTCTTATATCTGATATAATATTCTTAACATACTCTATTGCTTCATATACAGAATCTTTTTTCAAAAGTATCTCCGTTACCTTTTCTTGAACTTCTTTAGCGATCTCAGCCCAATCACCACGTACTGCTTCGAAACCAACGATATCCACTCTACCTTCTTTATCTAAACCAGCATATCTCTTCTTAACTTCAGTGAAGAATAGTTTTTCATATATTTTATCAACTTTAATATCAAAACCTAGTTTCTCCTCGATAACTTTTACCAATTCATCTATCTTATCTTTAACGTATTCAACAAATAGTGAATCGGTATCACCATATATTACTTTCAAACCGATTTTTCTAGCGTAATCAATAGCTGTCATAATAGTTTGTCTACCCCAAGCAGTAACTGCTTCAGCACATTCTCTACAATACCATCTAGCGTGAACCCAACCCATATAGCCGTATGTAGCATTAGCTAGTATTTTTAAAGCTCTCTGTCTCTCATCTAGTATTCTGTATTCATAGCTATCAACCGGGTATTTCTTCATATTTTCTCTAACTTCACGTCTTAGTTTCAAAAGCGTTTCCAGAACTTTTTTAAAGAAACCAGGTGGTTCTTTGTTAAAACAATGTTTAACCTCCGGTGCTACATAGTATTCATTCTCATTACAAGTATTTGTTTTAACAATAGTATCGGGACCTACATTGTACTTTATCATAATATTCGGATACATACTTGTGAAATCGAGTACAGCAATATTTCTATGAATACCTTTAAACGGTTTTAAAACAACAGCTCCTCTGTAGCTGACAGCTGGTCTCTCCACTCTATTAGGCGCTAGTTCATCGAATTTATACGCTTGTCTCATCATATACCATTCTAGTCTAAAACCAACACTAGCTGCACCAACTTGGTCAAGCGGTAGTCCGGTAATGTTAGCTAACTGTATTGCAAATGGTAGGAATTTCTCAGCCAAACCATATGTAGAAACCAGATCATCTCTATTATATTTCAATACTTTTTCTCTAAGACTCGGGTCATCCCAATACTTAGGTATGTCTAAGTAATCTATCAGTACTCTCTCACTCTTCTTCATAACACCAAGGTATTCAGCAATATTGTCAAGAGATTTCATTTTAACCTCAACTATTTCTTCAGCGAAATTATATAGATCAACATTCAATCTACCGGCTATACTGATGTGTCCATATGTACTAGTTTGAGGTTGTGAACCGGATCTACGTGAAACATCTAGTGTTATACTTAAATATCCACATCTCTCCAGTAAGTAAGGCCAATCAAATCCATTAATATTATATCCAACAATAATATCTGGATCGTATTTTTTAATATATTCAATAAATTCTAGGATTGATTTTCTATCATCTCTGTCATCTGCTGTGAATTGTTTAATCTCACCATGGTTATTCATAACACCGATAACTATAACGGGATCAGTATTCGGTTTAGGACTACCGCTTTTACTATAAACCTCTATATCGAAAGCAATAATTCTAAGATCTCTAGGTGGAGTAGTGTCTTCGAGAGATCTTAAACTACCTATGATCTCGTACATAGCGTCAACTCTATAATTAGTTTTCTTAGGTACTTCACGTACTTCAGCTACGTGCCAACTACACGGCTTCAGATCTTTATCAATTATATATCTCATACTGAATCTAATATCGGCTTCAACTACATCTATAACACCCGGTATTTTACTAACTTTATCTCTATACTTTCTAACATACTCGGGTATAACAGTTGTTATCTTCAAAGCTCTAACTCTTCTACCGAAATACTTTTTATAAACAATCTCTACGTTAATTATAGGTGAACCGGGTTCAGTTAATTGTTTAACTCTCCTAGCAATCTCATCTACATCAGCATTATCGTCTATGATAGCGTAGAAGTATGGTCTAAACTTTTTATCGATTAAAACAATTCTCCTACCGTCTCGCGTAATACCCCATATTATGATAACTGGTTCATTGCCTACAACTTCATAAGTATTGTCAAGGAAGTAGAATTCTAACTCCAAACTATAAACCCCATAATTAATATATTGTATTCTAAACCACTATATATTTGAATACATTGTTAACACACAACATGGTGCTAGTTGTTGAAAATAATTAACAAAGATTTGAAGAAAGGATTTATAGAACTAGTTGTTGAAAACGAAGATGATTTATGGATAATACACACTATACTAGAGAGAGGAGACGTTGTTTTAGCTAAAACTAGTAGAGAGATAAAACTAGGTGAGAAAAGCACTAGAGTTTCCATGGATATAGCTCTACGTGTTGAGAAAATAGAATACGAGTCGTTTACAGATAGAGTTAGAATACATGGAATAGTTGTTGAAGCACCTGAAGAATACGGTGTTAAAGGCAAACACCATACGATAGCTATATCACCTGGTTCTAAATTAACTATCTGGAAGAGTAGATGGCTAGAACACCAGTTAGATAGATTAAATAGATCTAGTTTAGTTGAGAGAAAAATTGTTGCAACTATACTAGATTATGATGAAGCATGTATATCTCTTATAACTGAACAAGGAGTTAAAGTAATTTATGAAATACACTCGCATATACCGGGTAAAAGAGATCCAGAGGGTTTCACTACTTTTTTAAACAAATACTTGGAAGAAGTAGCTCTGAAAACAATTGAATTAACTAGACAACATGGTGTTAAAATAGTTATAGTAGCTAGTCCCGGAGACTTAGCTAGTAGAATCGTTGATTTAATCAAAAACTCTGTTGATAAATTGATTAGAGACTACGTATCTACCGGTGGATGTATTGGTTTAAACGAATTAATGCGTAGAGATACTGTTAAAAAAGCATTATTTGAATTAAGTATTGTTAATGCTTATGAAATACTCGATGAATTTAAACAATATTTAGTTAAAGAACCGTGTTTAATAGCATATGGAATTGATGACGTAGAGTATGCTGTTAAAAACAATGCTGTTAAAAAACTAGTTGTTTCAACAGATCTGTTGAGAAATAGTGATGATTCATTAAGAACGAGAGTTAATGAAATACTTGAAGAAGCATATAGGAGGAGAGCAGAGATCACCATTGTACCCAGAGATACTGATGTGAATAAAGAAATCAATGGTTTTGGCGGAATAATAGCTATTTTAAGATATCCGTTGAAGAGGTTAATTGAATAACTATTGTATCGGAGCTACAGCTAGTATCAATATTAGTAATGATATAGTGTTAACGATATGGCCAATATTCTTGTTTTTAAATAATTCATAGAATACTCTACCACCATCACTTATAAATAATGGTGCAGCATTCACTAGTGCTAAACCTAGGTTAACAACATAGATCCAGTTAATAGCTAGTAACAATAGTATTGAAGAATACTGTCCTATCGATTTTATCAAGAAATCTACTGGTCTACCAGTGATTCGAACACCTAATCTAGTAGTATTAAATGGTTTATGAACAATTATCTCTCTCATCGCACCGTTTGAAATAATCAATAGTTTTAAATCAATATCGTCTTCTATACTCATGTATTTAAACAATGTTTCAACAGATGCTTCTGTATCATTGATTTTAACAATAATATCACCTGGTTTTAAACCATAGTTCCAAGCTAGACTATTAGACTGTACTTCTAGTATGGCTAAACCATATGGTGCTATAAATAATACTAATAAGATATTAGCTACTAATGCTAGTAGAAAGTTAGAAACAGGTCCTGCTGATAAAACTACTACTCTATTCCTACTAGTTGTTTTATCAAAATCTTTTTCATCAACCTCGGTGAAAGCTACTGGTAGTATGAATATTATTGTAAAACCAATAGATTTAACTCTAATACCACGTGATACAGCTGTATAAGCATGCATTAATTCATGAATAGTAGCTGCTATAGCTACAGCTATTAAGAAGAATAACAGGTCAATTCCAGTAATGTTAACTCCGGGTAAGAGTAGTTGAGCCGGTATACCTTTTAAAAACCCTGTTTTAACCATAATACTGCTGATCATACTGTAGTAGAATAGTGTTAAAACTATTGTAAATAGAATTATGTTTAAATAAACAAGTGTTTTGCTTTTAAACACTCTATGTGTTTTAATAGTACTCGGTTTTCTATATACAAGTATTATTCCGTAATATATTCTCAGATTCCTGTTATTAAAGTATTCTTTTTTAAATAAATAAAATATGTTTAAAAACAACCATAGAATAGCTATAAGTATTAAATATAGTATATAGTTCAATACAATCAACTCTAATCTATCTTGTTAATTACAATACTTAAATTAAGTTATTAAATCTGAGTAATTAATATAGTGTTTTCAAAAATAGTTTAAAACACTTAGGGTTTAGAAAGTGGTTAGAGAGAAGATACGTAGAAGACCTGATTTTATCGAAGTAATTTATAGTGAAGAACATTGGAAACTATTTAATTACTTGAGAAGAGAAGCTTTAAGTATTCTAGAGATTTTTGAATCAAATAATGTAAAAGCATTTGTTCACGGTAGTTTAGCTAGAGGTGATGTATGGGAGAAGAGTGATATAGATATAATTATACCATACGTTATACCATCTTATAAAATAGAATATTTACTTGAATCACATGGATTAAATATTTATTCTAAATACATTGTTTTAGCAACACCATCTAGTACTCCTAAAGCATATATTGTTCTAGATAGTGAGGAGAGGAAGACGATTAGCTTTCCATTACGAGATTTTAAAACACGAGAATATGAATTCTATAAATTCGGTGGATTAATAGATTATAATGATTTGAAACAGAATAAACGAGTACCGGGTGTTGACAAGAGATTAGTTTTCATAGAGCCTACACAGAGAGGACATATAGAACATCCTGTTATTGGTTATGAAAACATTGTTGCTTCAAAACTAGGGATTAGTATAGAAACAGTTTTAGAAAGAATCAGAGTACTAAGTAGAAGAGATGAAATAGGTAGAACAGGTGTTTACGTAAAATACGAGTTATCTCAAAACGATTCTTTTGAAAAAACATTAAACGAAATCGCTAGAAAGAATCCATCAATTAGAGAAAGAATAGATGAATAATTTAATTAATCGTAAAGAAATATTAGGTTGAAGTATTAAAAAATATATTAGCCCACGAGCCGTAGGAAGGGCTCCGGAATACCGGAGCCAGATGAACTACTACGTAGTGTACAGTCCACTATCAACCCCCATACTCGCTATGAACCCCGCCCCGTGGGGTTAACGGTAGCGGAGCCCTCTCCGGAGGGAGAGGGTAAACCGCTTTAACCAGGGGAACCAGGCTAGGCCCGGAAGGGAGCAACCTAACCCTGGCCGTTAACGTTCACGGGTCTCCGGGGTTGAGTTGAGTATGGAAGGGCTCTGGTAGTGGATTGTACACTACGTAGTGGGGCTACGGCTCGTGGGCTATTGTTTTCAATCCAGAACCCGTTAATGGTATTAACACTGATCCTTTTAATCTATCTCTTATTTTTAAATAACCAGCCCAAGCACTTGCTGATGTTGGTTCTACTATGAAACCCATATCGTGTAGTTCATTAACTGCTCTAGCTATCTCGTTATTACATATTAATACGACTTCTTCTCCATATTTCTTCAAGTAATCAACTATTTCAATCAATCTAGGAGGGTTTGGAACCATTATTCCATCAGCTAGATCTGAGTCTTCTCCTTCAATACTATATCCTTTAATCGAGCTGAATACTGGTTGAACACTATATCCCTGAACAGCTATGAATCTAGGCATTCTATCAGCTAATCCTGTTTCAAACAAGTATTCAAAACCACTTATTAAACCAAGTATTAAACCACCTGAACCAACCGGTACGATAACATAGTCTGGAACACCGTATTCGTCGAATACTTCGTATGCAATAGTTGATGCTCCAATTACGTACAGATAGTTCCAAGTATGAGCTACGTAATATGATTGAAAAGTGTTTTCAAGTACTTTAATAGATGCTTCGCTCCGATCAATTGTTTCAACTATTTCACCACCTAGTTTAGATATAAGTCTCTTTTTACCCAATGGAGCTGTTCTAGGCATATATATAACTGGTTTTAAACCATAGAGTTTAGAATATAGAGTAACAGATATACCTGTATTTCCACTAGTGTCTTCAACAACTCTCTTATAGTTCATTCTATAACCATAATAAATAGCTAGAGCAGAACCTCTATCTTTGAAACTACCAGTTGGATTCAAATACTCTAGTTTAAACAATAATGTATTGAAACCTTGTTTTTCAACAACGAGAGGTGTAGATCCTTCACCACGCGTCTTCTCCGGGGTAAACGGTAGTGTTTTAGAGTATCTGAAAATCCCTCTACCTTTTGGTTCATATACTTTACTGTAATTAATCACTAGTGGTTTACCGCATCTAGGGCATTTCCAGTAATAATCACTCCAAATACTCTCGTTGAAACCACAGTATATACATTTCCAAAAAGGATTACTTATTTCGGACAAATACTACACCGTTATCTAACAATACCTATTAACTACTAAAGTATTCGTTAACAATATCTCTAATAATACTCATTTCACTATCGAATTCATTGTTTAATCTATTATTTACCTTTAGCATTTTAATAGTTGGAACAATTACTTCTAAACCAGTAATTATTTTATTAAAAACACAACTTGCTATCTTCATGAATTCTTCTAAACCTTTATCAGTAGCTTTATAGTAAACTATTCTTCTATTACCAATATTCTCAATCTCTTTCTCAACATATCCTTCATTCGTCATATTATTCAGAATCCTATATATTGTACCTATACTTGGATTCCACTTCATACTACTACTCTCAACTAATTCTTTATATATTTTATAACCATGAACTCTACCGTATTTTAAAATAGTACTAAGCAGTAGTATTTTCATTAAACCACGTTTACCAACTCTATTCAAAACACAACCCCTAGATATTTTCAGAATAAGAGGAAATAAATATATTTTACTCGAATATATTCATTTAGAAAATAATATAGTGTTTTAATTAAACAATTGTATTAAATATTCAACAATTAGTACTGTTAAGTATAAGAACTAAAAATAGATAAGTTTATAAACAAAATCACTAAGTATATAATCCTTCAATCATACTATGATAAATAGTATGATTACTTAATCAAAACTATCCGTAAATAGTTAATTATGACGCATCGGTGTATGAGATGGTTAAGTTTTGCCCTAAATGTGGTGGACCGCTCATACCTAAAAGTAGTGGTGAAAACAATCTTGTTTTAAAATGCAATAGATGTGGATACGAGTTAAAAGCTGATAAAAACGATGTGGATAGATATAGAATGAAGTATCAAGTAGAAGCAGGTAAGAGAATACAGACTTCTAAAGCAGTTGAAGCCAGAAAATCCAGTCTATCTCCAGAAGAGAGAGAAATGCTACAGGAATACTACGAGATATTTCTCGAAAGCTTTCAGGAAGAAACTAGTGAAGATTGATCAGAACCTTACCTATTCGTCATAGATTACTCTCCAAGCCGTCACCAATCATCATCAACTATATTTTTAGTATCAACAAACCTTATATAATCATGCTTAACTACGTTATTCAGCATGGCGTGGTATTATGGTTAGAATAGCTGTTATCGATAGAGATTACTGCAAACCAAGTAAATGTAATTTAGAATGTATTAGATTCTGCCCGATCAATAGATCTAAAGTTAAGAAAGCTATTGAACTCAGTGAAGATAATAAACACGCGGTTATCCACGAAGAAATATGTATAGGTTGCAGTATATGTGTTAGAAAATGTCCATATAACGCTATATCAATAGTTAATCTACCGGAGGAATTGGAGAAAATAGTTATCCATAGATATGGAGAAAACATGTTTAAACTATACAATCTTCCTATACCTAAATACGGTGGAATACTAGGTATTATAGGTAGAAATGGTTCTGGTAAAACAACATCTATTAAAATACTCTCAGGTTTACTCAAACCAAATCTAGGTAGATACGTTGATCCACCTGATTGGGATGAAGTAATAGCTTGCTTCAGAGGAACTGAGCTTCAAAATTATTTAAAGAAAATAGCTAATAATGAGATCAAGAGTGTTGTTAAAATACAGTATGTTGGATACGCTAGAAGTGTTTTAAAAGGAACTGTTTGTGAATTACTTAGAAAAGCGGATGAAAGAGGTTTGTTTAGAGAAGTTGTCGATGAATTGAATTTAAGAAACATTCTCGATAGAAAGATTAGTGAGTTAAGCGGTGGTGAATTACAGAAATTTCTAATAGCAGGAGTTATTTTAAAAGAAGCTGATGCTTATTTCTTCGACGAACCATGTAGTTATCTAGATATTAAAGAGAGATTAAGAGTTGCTAATACTATTAAGAAACTAATTGATTACAATAAGAAATACGTCGTTGTAGTAGAACACGATATGTTATTGCTTGACTATATAAGTGACTATATTTCAATAATATTCGGAGAACCTGGAGTATACGGTATCGTATCTAAACCATATAGTGTTAGAACGGGGATTAACTATTATTTAGACGGATATCTACCTAGTGAAAATATGAGAATTAGGAGTGAACCAATAGAATTCCACGAGAGGAAACCGGAACAAATTGTTAATAAGGATGAATATCCTATTCTGAAATGGACTAGTATTGAGAAGAAATATGAATCATCTGGTTTTAAACTACGTGTTGAAGAAGGAGAAGTATATCCGGGTTCACTGATAGGTATTGTTGGACCAAACGGTATTGGTAAAACTAGTTTTATTAAAATACTGAGTAATGAGTTGAAACCGGATAATGGTGAGGTAATTGTTTCTGTAGAGAGAGTTAGTGTTAAACCACAAGAAGTTACACCGAGTATTTTTAGTGAAGAAACAGTTAGTGGTAATTTAAAGAAAGCTTCACCGGATACACTTAATCCAACAACATGGATATATGTTGAACTAGTTAAAAGACTTGGTTTAAATAAAATGTTTGAGAGGAGAGTTGGGGATTTAAGTGGCGGTGAGTTGCAGAAACTCGCTGTTGCAGTAGCTTTAGCTACTGATGCTGATCTCTATTTACTAGATGAACCTTCTGCTTATCTAGATGTTGAAGAGAGAATAGCTGTTTCTAGAGTTGTTAGGAGAATTGTTGAAGAGAAAAGGAAGACTTGTTTTATCGTTGAACACGATTTAATGTTTCAAAATATTGTTAGTGATAAAATAATTGTTTTCACGGGTAAACCTGGTTTAGAAGGATATGGTTCTAAACTATTAGATAGTGTTAGTGGATTCAATAAATTACTTAAAGAACTCGATATAACGGTTAGGAGAGATAGACAAACACGTAGACCGAGAGTTAATAAACCGGGTTCATACCTAGATCGTTTGCAGAAAAGTTCGGGAAACTACTATGTCGTAGAGTAAATTATTTATTTCAATCAATACTCTGTTTTACAACATATTTTACAACATTGTTTTAAACAATTATTTAAATATTTAAATAAGGTTCTTTATAGAGCTGATTTAGATTTTACAATAAGTATTTAATCCTCTGTTGAATAGAATAGTAGTTTAGAGAACTAGTTAAGGTGTTTATATTGAGCGGAGAGGAGAAGATAACTCTAACGGTTATTAAAGCTGATGTTGGTTCTATAGCAGGACATCATATTCCACACCCTGATCAAATGGCTGCAGCAACTAAAGTCCTCGCGGAAGCTAAACATAAAGGATTGATCATAGACTTCTACGTAACACATGTTGGCGACGATATACAGTTGATAATGACTCATAGAAAAGGAGAAGATAATCCAGATATTCATGGTTTGGCATGGGATGCTTTTCAAGCAGCTACTAAAGTTGCTCGAGAACTAAAACTATACGCAGCAGGACAGGATTTATTGAGTGAAACTTTCTCGGGAAATATTCGTGGTATGGGGCCTGGTGTTGCTGAAATAGAGATGGTTGAAAGACCCGCTGAGGTTGTTATAACATTCCACGCTGATAAAACTGAACCCGGTGCTTTCAATCTACCGCTTTTCAGAGTATTCGCCGACCCGTTTAATACAGCTGGTTTAGTAATTGACCCGAAAATGCATAGTGGTTTCATATTTGAAATACACGATATTTATGAAGGTAAATCTGTAAAATTAAACGCACCGGAAGAGATGTATGATATACTAGCTTTAATAGGAACTCCCGGTAGATATGTTGTAAGGAGAATTTATAGGAAATCCGATGGTTTACAAGCTGCTGTTGTCAGTGTTGAGAGATTAAACTTGATAGCAGGTAGATATGTTGGTAAAGACGACCCCGTAGCTATTGTACGTGCACAGCACGGTTTACCAGCTGTTGGTGAAGTATTGGAAGCATTTGCTTTTCCACATTTAGTTGCAGGATGGATGCGTGGAAGCCATTTTGGACCGATAATGCCGGTATCGCAGAGATATGCTAGAGTAACTAGATTCGATGGACCACCAAGAGTACTCGCACTTGGTTGGAATATTTGTAAAGGAAAATTAATAGGTCCAGCTGATTTATTCGACGACGTTGCTTTTGATGAAACAAGGAGATTGGCTCAAATGATTGCTGAATACATGAGAAGACATGGTCCATTCATGCCACATAGACTTGGACCCGAGGAAATGGAGTATACTACACTACCCGAAGTACTTGAGAAACTTAAAGATAGATTTGTTAAAACAAGTGAGAGAAAATAAGTGTCGAACGATATGGAATGCTTCAGGATGAAACATAATACTATTCTTTTTTCCCCACATTCCCCTATATACATTGAATAATATTGATTAACTCAATAAGGTGGTGGATTTGAAACCCGTGATCGCTATTAATTATAAAGCATATTATCCACATAGTTTCGGAGAACATTGTTTGAGAATAACAAGAGATGCTATTAGAGTTAAGAATGAAATAGATGTAGAGATCATACTAGCTCCACCTTTCACTGAATTATACCGTGTTATTAGAGAATCCGAGAATACAGGTGTCAAAGTATATGCACAACACGCCGACCCCGTTGAACCAGGTGCAGCTACTGGTTATATTCCGATCGAGGGTTTAAAAGAAATCGGTGTTCACGGAGTTATAATTAATCATAGTGAACATCGTTTAAAAATAAGTGATATCAACTGGTTGATTAAACGAGCTAAGAAAACTGGTTTAGAAACACTAGTATGTGCTGACGAACCAGAGATCGGTGCAGCAATAGCTCTATTGAAACCAGATATGATTGCTGTAGAACCACCTGAATTAATAGGAACAGGTATATCGGTTAGTAAAGCTAAACCAGAAGTTATTGTAAATAGTGTTGATTTAATAAGGAAAATAGATCCTAGTATAAGGATTCTAACAGGTGCTGGGATAACGACAGGTGAAGACGTGTATAGAGCTTTAAAACTAGGTACAATAGGCGTACTGGTTGCTTCAGCTATTGTTAAATCACAGAATCCATATAGTGTTATAAGAGAAATGGCTGTTAATGCAGTTAAAGCTCTTAACGATAGTTAATAGTTAAAACCCCGTTAGATAGATTAATAAATTAAAGCCGCCGTAGCTCAGACAGGTAGAGCGCCGGCCTCGTATGGTTAACTAATAGACCGATGTCGCTGAGTAAGCCGGTGGACGCGGGTTCAAATCCCGCCGGCGGCTTTAAACAACTTGTTTTATTCTAATCTCATATATACCTGCTTCTTTCCTACTATAAGCTTCTACGACTACTTCGCCGTATTTAAGCTCGTTTCGTTTTTTAAGATATTCGTATAGTTTAGCAACACCAGTATCGTAATCGATCTCTCCTTCTAGATTAGATAGGTAAAATGGTTTCAAACCATAGTATATAGTCAATTTCTCAGCTACAATCTTGTTATTCGAACCCACGTATACATCTACTTGTGGACGAATACGAGATATATGTGATGGTAGAAAACCGGTTTTAGTAAATATAACTATTTTAGCACCAATTCTCTCACTCAATAGTAGTAAACCTAGAGCATGTTTATCTCTCAAATCAACGTATTTAATCCTATTTCTAAAACTATTGATCGAATCGTAACTAATATTGTTTTCAGAAACCTCTATTATTTTCTTCAACCATTTAACTGCTTCAACAGGGTATTTACCGATAGCTGTCTCACTAGTTAGTAGAAGAGCATCAACCATATCGTTAACAGCATTCATAATATCAACAACTTCGCTACGACTAGGTCTAGGATAGTGGATCATTGATTCAAGCAGTTGTGTAGCTAATATACATGGTTTAGAGTATTCAATAGATTTTTTAGCAATCTCTCTCTGAATTAAAGGTATTTTCTCGAGATCAAAGTGTAATCCAAGATCCCCTCTAGCTATTAAAACAGCATCAGATTCTCTGACAATACTATCTAGTTCATAAACACTAGACCTTGTTTCTATTTTAGCTATTATCCCCTGAAAACCACCATAGTTATCTATAATTCTACGAACACTACTAATATCTTCAGCTCTACGTACAAAACTAATCGCAATATAGTTAACACCTCTATCAATACTATATTTAATCAACTCGATATCTCTATTGCTAAGTAATGGTAATTCAATATCTTTACCCGAGATAACGATCTTCTTTCTAGGTAAAATCGTAGCACTATTTAATACTAATGCTTCCACAGTATTAGCACTTTGATCGCAATCTATTACTCTAAGAATAACTTTACCATCATCTAGTAGAATAATATCTCCAATCTCTACTGTTTCAAAAAACTTCTTAATAGGAACAGGTATAGTGTTTCGATCACTGGTTTTATCACCATAAACTAGTAGAACTCTATCTCTAGGGTTAACACTGTATTGTTCGAAATCACCTATTCTAATCTGAGGACCCGGAATATCTCCAATAATAGATACTGTTTTATCAAGACTCGTAGATACTTCTCTAATAATCTTAAACCACTCATCCCATGTTTTCCTATCGCTTTGCGTATAGTTTATTCTAAAACCACTCACACCTTCTTCAACTAGTTTTCTAATAACATCGTAATCACAAATACTTGGACCAAGAGTTACAAGTATCTTCGTCTTCACAATACTTAAACCTCATATCATAGTTTAGACAATGAATTAACTATTACTCTGAATAGATTAAGAGAGATTATCTAGTTTGTTCTCTATATTCTTTAATTATCTCTTCAACAGGTTTGGGTACTGGAGAAGTAGCTATTAAGTAACCAATATATCCGATAACACCGGATATTAAAAGCATAAGTACTAGAATTGTATACTTGATCAATATTTCGGAAAAAGATTTATTGAAAACTTTGTAATCAGGTATTATCACTAATCCTATTAAATACAGTAATGCTAAAGCTATCGCTATAAATATTAATAAAACACCATATAATCTACCGTTCAAAACCACTTACACCGATTAACAATCGTATTAAGTAAAATAAATCACAAGTACTTAATAATATCTTTTACTTTAACACCAGTATTAAAACCAATATCTCTAGCTTTAGACGTTACTTCACATATTTCTTTCTCAAGCATTTCCTCAACATTCTTCACACCACGGACTTTAACAGCAATCGCTCCTAGTTTCTCAGCTGTATCTATATCTAGGTAACCACACATTACAAAACCTCTACTACCTCTGATTAGAACTAAAGGGGGACTATTCGGTAACTCTATTTCAACACCGAGTAATTTATTTCCATCAGCTTCAACTATTTTCAAACGAACACTACTATATGGAATCTCATTCATATTTATTACACCATTTATACTCTATAAATATACAGTGGATTAAAAAGATAGAAAACGTGTTGACTTAAGGGTTGGTTGAATGGATTTAACTCTATTCTTAACACTATTGTTTATAGGTATAGTTTTTGTTTTCATAGGAATACTATTCATTATTCTAAGCTTGATCAAGTCGGAGGAGAAAACCGAGAAAACACGGATCGACTACGGTGGTGTTTTAATAATAGGTCCTTTACCAATAGTATTTGGTTCTAAAACTAAAATAGCTATCATAACATTAGTTTTAGCAATTATTTTGACAATACTAAGTATTTTCTTATTCATATTAACTACAGGTGGTTTGATTAGATGAATTCTAGTAGATATAGAAACATAGGTTTAACACTATTGTTTACAGGTATTTTAATCATAATAGTAACTACGTTGTTATTCACATTACTAACTAGTTTTAAAACAATTAGTGTTGAAACAGGTGTAAGCGGTTGTATTATAATATTCTTCATACCAATATGTTTTGCTCAAGGAACGCCAGGTATACTAATTTATCTATTAG
>Ga0209394_1000852_pt1 | contig 20714 bp, 21 predicted proteins | sample JNZ201metaG_FD_184122 | JGI IMG/M metagenome (GOLD analysis project Ga0209394, IMG submission 184122) | Hot spring microbial communities from Jinze hot spring, China to study Microbial Dark Matter (Phase II) - JNZ 20120812A (SPAdes) (version 3) ... | reverse complement strand
TCCGTCTTCGCCAACTCCAACGGGGATCTCGATTTGCGTCGTTACAGTGATCAAAGACTTCGTTTCATAGCTATAAGTTACGAACGCTGGGTTGTCGTCGGTAATGGTCATGTCTTGGTTTAGAGTGGTTGCATTGAGCTCAAGGGCTTCGGTTATTTCCAAAGTTCCAAGCGATGGATCAAGCTTTATGAAGTGCCATTTTCCGTAATTGTCATTAAAATCAAAACCGACTTTCATCACAAAGTAGCTTCTCTGCTTTCCCTGAATTGCATTCGCATTGGCAATGAATTGCCTTAGGCAACCCTGACAAAATCTTGGATTTGCTGTGTCAGCGTCTTCATCGATTCCGTTAACAACCAGACTGAAGTTGAAACCAAAGTAAAGGGTTTCGTTTTGATAAGTCGTTGAGTTTATTGTAACGTAGTGCTCAGCCCATCCTTGGAAAATGTTTCCGCTAACGCTGACGTTATCGCTTCTCTCAGCATTTCTTCCGCCGAAAAACGGAATAACCTGTGCATAGTTGTTTTCATAGCTTTGATAACTTTGCTCAGCCCAGATGTGGGCGATGTTGAAATTGGGATTGTAGCTGAGAGATGCGTTCGTTGCATTTATGCTCTTCGAATTCACAACGACGAAGTAAGTCCTCGTTATGTCCTTCACCGCTAAGAAGCTGAAGTTTCCGTTCAAGTCTGTCAGATTTCTGCGAAGAATTCTGTCCCCATTGTCTGGGATTCCATTGCGATTAAGATCTTCAACAAGAAAAACCTCAACGCCCCTAATTGGCAAATCCTCGTTCTCATTTCTTCCCAAGGGATATAGATCGTGCAAAACCTTGCCATTAATCCTTAAAAGCTGTGGGGGTTTGAAGTAAAGTCCTTCGCTTAGGTTTACTGCAAGTCTGAAGTGGTTTCCTTCGGCTGAAGAGTAGTCTCGGTATCCTAAATGATTTGTAACATTTATTCTCCAAACACCGAGCTCTCCGGAAATTCCGTAAACTGCTGACCAGCTAGCACCCGAAGGATAGTAAATTCCGTAAAGCGCACCATTTGGTGCGTATACTTCTACTTTTGTTGAATTTGTCCATCTCGTGCATATCCACTCCTCCTGAAAATATCTCCACCTAGAACAAGCGTTGGGATTGTATACGCTGAATCCAAAGCTATCTGCAACAACATAGTAATTTTGCGAGAGACTGAGATCACTTCCACTCCCAACGATGACGCTGTCGTTAGTTCCATAAAAGTTTGTTCCACCAATCAAAGAACTGTTGTTCACCCTTATGTTTATCTCATCTGCTCCCGTAACCCTTAAGCCATAGTAGTTGCCATAGGGTAAAAGCCATGAATCTTCAAATATCTCGAGTTTCCACCAGCCAAATTGGTTGTTTGTGTTTATCGTGAAATTATTCCAAGCATTGTTTGCAGAAGCCGTGTTTTGGCTGTGCAAAGTTCCATTCGGATAGTAAACTCTCACAATAAGTCCGTTTCCATCGTAGATTGAAACTGTGAAGGTCACACCCGAAGGAACGTAAATCCAATAGGTATGAACTTCATTTTCTTTACCATCCCTACAAATCGAAGTTCCATTAAGCCCTGAATACCCAGCCCAGCCAACGCCACCGTCGTCGCTTATTATGCCATTCACAACTCCGTCTTCATCGCCAAAACCGCCATCCTGGAAGCGAAGGATCACTGAATTGCCTTCAACTTCAGCATCGAAGCTCTTCCATTCCAGATTTTTTGGATTGAACTTGTAAAAGGTAACTTTCCCCTCGTCGCCAATTAGATCTTCAAGCGAGGGATAATTAATTCGGATTTCAGCCTCTTGTCCAGGCTCGACTTCGATCTCAAACTTAAGAAGCCCGTATGGAAATTCTGCCGGCTTTGAAGGCAAGTTCTCTGCGTCGACAAAGGCAAGATATTTTATTTTTCCACTGCTTTCAATTCCGATCTCGAAGGCTTCATCTTTTTCTACCCTGAGCAAACCCTTCTTTCCCTCTACCTTCTTTTCAACCTTGAACTTTGGAAAGTAAATCTTTATTGGATCCACAATTCTCCCATTCGCAACTCTGTCTTCATCGATTTCCCCATCTTTGAGTGTGAAAACTATTTTTCTCCTGTCCTCGCCTATGGTGTAGTTAACAGCGATTGGCTTGCCATCGAAGTCTTTCCAGTAGTACACATGCATTCCCTTCGGGATCTCAAACGGTAGCTCAACGGTAACGTTCACGTCCTCGCCATTTTTAAGATTGTATATGATCAGAGTGACGTTTTCGCCATCGAAATCAAGCGCTTCAAACTTCCCTTTGTCAATTGACACATTAAAAACGAATTTTCCAAACGAAAAACTCTTAAAGTCTGAGATTTGCATTTTTAGCGCTAAGACCGAGTTCTTGCAAGTCAGAACAACTTCGCTCGCGTTCTCCGGCAAAAGGATTTCAAAACTGCCATTTTTAACTTCCACATTGCCATAAAGCTCTGAAGGATGAACCAAGAACTCCACATAGCTTAACGGCGTAAAAATCGTGGAAGCTTTGCCAACGATTTTTTTATCAACGATCTCCGCACTTAATTCGCACGAATCCACAAAAATTCTCTTTTCAAATTCGTCAATCCTAAACTCGTAAACCCCGGGCTTGTCTGCGATAAACTTGTGAACGAAACTCCCATTTGTTTCACTGAACTCCAGCAAAGTTGTTTGATTTTCGAAGATCACATAACCGCTTTCTGGTCTGAAGTTTGCAACCACTTCAACTTCTTCACCAACGAAGAAGACGTCTCCAACGAAAACTTTTCTATCAATCAGTTTTAAAACCGAGTTTCTGCATTTCAGTTCCAGGAACTCCCAACCTTCGTCGACGTGAATCTCGATTTCTCCCGATTCATTTACTTTCGCCTTTCCTTCACTAACCGCAGTTCTGAACTCGACAAACTCGGGCTTAACAAAGTGCCATGAAACTTTGCCAACAATTTTTTCTCCAAAACGAGTTGCATTCAATTCGCAGGAATCAACAAGGAAGTTTTTCGTAGCATTTCCTATTTCAACTCTGTGCTCTCCAATTTCTTCAACGACGAATCTCGTAACATAACTTTCGTTGATCTTTGTGAAGTTCAGCTCAAGGCTTTTGCTCGGAGTTATAAGCACTGCGTTCTCAGGGATGAACGGTAAAGCTATCTCTACTTCATCGCCCAGAAAGTAGAGATCCTTTGTGGTGATTTCGAACTCTTCTTTCTCAAAAATTGAGAAATCAAAGCTAATCTGCGAGTTGCCGCATTTTAGAGTTGCGTTGTGCAAGCCAGGAGGCAAATCGATTTCTATCTCGAAAGTCCCGTTTAAAACTTTTTCAAATCCTTCAACTCCGGAAACGTTGTAATAAACGAGCATCGGCTCTTTGTAAACGCATTTCGCTTCGCCAAGAATTCTTTTCCCATCAAAACTTGCATTCAGCTCACAGCTATCCACAATGAATTCTCTCGCGATTTCTTCAACAACCACTTTATACATCCCAGTTTCATTTGCAAAAAACTCGGCGCTTCTGTTCGTGAACTCGAGCAAAAATTCTCCCCATGGAGCCAATACTTTGCCTCTCTCGGCATCGAAGTTCAACTTTATTTCCACAGTGTCGCCCAAAAAGTAATAGTCCCGAAGTTCGACGTTCTTCTTTTTAACGATCACCTCAGCGTTACCGCATTTGATGAGAACGTCATCATCGATTTCGAATTCGAATGTACCGTTTACAAGCTCGACTTTAAAGCTCTCGTTCTTAGTCACGACCTCTACAAATTCCGGAGCGAAGAAGTGCCATGAAACGTTTCCCCTGACTTTCTCTCCGTCAAAAAAGGCTGAGATTTCATAGCTATCCACAAAGAAACTCCTTTCCAAGCTTCCAACAACGACTTTATACTCCCCAAGAATGATTTCTTTGCTCAAATCGAACTCCGCAACACCGTCTTTGAACGTGAGCTCGTGAACTTTTCCTGTAGGATCAATTAATCCCCCCTTTTCCGCAAAATCAGCCTTTATTACGATTTTTTCCTTGGGGAAGTAAACTTCTCGAAGTCCAAAGCTCAGATCGAATTCCTTAGAAGTTTTGAGGTGCTTGTATTCAGCCTCAACTCTGAACTTCGTTAAATTCAGCTCCCTTGGATCAAAGTAGTCTTGGAACTCGTAATCCCCAATTTTTAGCGTTGCGTTCACAGTTTTCCCATCAAGAACGGCGAAAATAGTCCCATTGTAGACTATCGAGAAGTTAACGCTTACGTTTCCTTCAAGAACACTTTTTCCACATTCAGCAACAAATTCGTGCTCTCCAGCTTCGAGAGGGATCGAGACAAGAGCAACTCCTTCTCCCTGCAGAGGTCCAACAGAATAACTTATCCTCGGCTCGGTGAAGAAGGTTTTAGCTGTTAAGTTCAAAATCCCCTCCTCGTAGCTGAAGTTCAGCTCGCAGAAGTCGACAACGAATTCCCTCTGAATCCCGTCTAAAATCAGCGTGTATCTTCCGAGCAGAACGTTCTTGTTCAGCTCAAACTCAGCAAAAAACGTGTGATTTTGGCTTGTAAAGTTCAAAGAAATCTTTTCTCCATTTGGATCGACTATAAACGATTTTTCTGGCTCGAAATTCGTTTTTACCACAACCTTGTCTCCGGCGAAATAAGCATCGCAAATTTCGACGATTTTAGTGGTATTGCCAACTACTTCGTTCCCTGCAATCGGTACAAGAAAAGTGTAGAGGATGATCGCAACCACGATTTTGTTCATTTTCAGGCGACTTCTATTCTTAGAGTATTTAAAATTTCTTCAGTTTTTAGCTGAACAAAGATTTCCTATGCTTCGAGTCTTTCAAGCGCCTTTTCGACGAGCATTGCAACTCTTATCCTTGCAAAATCCTCAAAGCTTTTTTCGTTGTGTAACACTCCAATCTCCCTTGCCCTTCTCAAACTCTCCCCTTCAATTACCTCCGCTCTCTTCTGAATCGCTGAAACGAGAGAAATGAAATCGTTCAGAATCTCGTCTTCAATGCGATAAAAGCTCGATTTTATCAAAAATTCGATCACTTCTCTCGCGAACCTGTATTCTTCCCAGATGAATTCTCCGCTCGGAGAATAAAGTCTGTTTTTTACCGCAAGTCCGAATCCCATCAGTTTCTCAGCCAACGCTACTGCTTTTTCGTTGAGCACGGCCTTTGAAAGGAACTCGCAGAAGGCAACCTTCGGATTTTGCGAGCTTGTTATGAAAGCACTTAATGGAACTTTTTTGCATATAAAAAGCAAGGATTTCAGATCGTTGGCACTTTCAAAGTTTTCTGGTTTTAGAGAGAGCGAGTTCGAAACTCCCAAGGCTATGAGGTAGTTTAAAGGGTTTGCGAGCTTTCTAAGTTCTTTTTCTTTTGCCAAGAGCCTTGAATAGATTATCTTTTTCGCAATCGAGAATCCATCTCTCGTGAGCGTAACAAAGAACTTTGGCTCGATCTTATGCCTTGAGTAAGAGCTTGCAAACCCAAGGATCTTCAAATCTTCGTAACTACCATCGTCCAGAACTTCTTTCGCAATGTAAAGCGAAGCGATACGATCTTCGAGCCTTTTTAAGCTCAAACTTGACTCAAAAGGAACGAATTCAGGAGTTTCGATGTCGAAGCTTTTGCAGAATTCATCGAGTCTTTCGCAATCTTCACAATTTCCAACTATTATTTTCTCGTGAAATGGAAAAGAGTTAAGTCTTTCAACGCTCGACTCGTAGCTCTCACAGAAGTCAATTCCAACCAATTCCTTTCCGAGAATTGCGATGTCTACCCAGCCAATTCCGACTTTGAATGGCGAGATAACACGAAATCGCTTTTTTAACTTTTTTGCTATCTCCTCCCTTAGCAAGAAGTTCATCGCAAAACATCTGCAGATCTCTTAAAAAACTTACCTAAACACGTGTCTTTTTTCGACGTTCATCCTTATCAAAGGCTTCGTTAGATGCCTCCTCGCACAAGGTGGGACTTCGTAGAAACCAGTCTCGATTTTCCTCGGGACTTCGACTCTTATCCTATTAAAAGCCCTTGTTTTACACTTCTTACATCGAAATCCCTGTCCTCTCCCGGCGGATTCCATTCTCTTCCCGCAGATCGGACAAATCGGATTCATTTCCACAAAGCTTTTCGCAACACTCAGAACGCGAATCTTTTCCAAGTTCAGCGTCGAATTCTTCACAGAGCCGTAGACTTCAACAATATCTCCGGGAATCAGATTCCTTATCACGTTTCTGAACTGTTTCGTCGGCTCAAAAGCAGAGCATTTCAAAGTAGAGTTCTTCGTTTCGATTTCAAAGAAAACATGCCCCCCAACAATATCATAGGGCTTTCTAACAACTTTGCCAACGACTCTATAGGATCTGAAATCTTTTATTTCGTTGCTTTCAATGATGTGCATGTCCGTTGCGTGATTCGTGATGAAAATTGCTCTCTTTTCCCATTTCTCAGTTCTAAGCATCTTTATCGACTCCTCAAGGATCTTGTAATTTTCTCCCCGAAGACCAAAGAGAACCGGACAAGGCGTCCCAGGAACTGCCATTACGACGTTGTTGCACCAGTCAACGGTGTCGAAGATCGTCGGATAGTATCTGAAATCGAGCTCGTAAAAGCTCTCCTCGTCGACAATTCTTTGCTTCCCAAACCTCTCTGGAAAACGATAGGCTATAAACTCGTAAACGAAATCTTCGAGGTTAGCTCCGACGGATGCGAGTGCTCCGATTAATCCTCGACCGTTTTTGTAGCTTAAGTATGGGATTGAATGTTTCTGCAAGATTTCCATGGCATCTTCCTTGCGCAGAACGTCTTTGATAGCCTTTTCAGCAAAGTTCCTTAAAAGCGGAACCTTCTCCTCTTTTACAAACACGACTCCGGGGTTCGTATTCTCATCGTCCAATTCAGCGTACTTTCTGATAAGCTCATCCGCAACTTCCATCGCCTTGTCGAGGTCTTCGAGATCAACTAAAAAGCTTACTGCGCCGTTACCTCGAGTTTTGTAGGGAATCGTTGGATTTAGCCTTATCAGCCTTGGAAATCCGATGACTTCCCCGAAATCCCTTATCGCTTCAATTAAAAGCAGTGCGATATAAGTTGTGCACATCCCATTTACGCTGTCAGTGTCATCGATCCCTATCCAGAACCGCATACAGCTTCGCAACAATTAAATCGGATTTCGTTCTCTCTAACGCAACTCTCGCAACGTCGAGCTTGGCCCTAAGATTTGGAACGAGCTTGTCTGGAAAGGAGGCAAAGGGAATAAGCTCATTGTAAATTCTTTCCATTGTACTCAGAAGATCCTCAGCTTCGGCGATTTCTCCTCTGATCATCTTAGAAAGAGCAAGCCTTCTTAGCTCCCCAACCAAATCTGCGAGCCCGGTGATGAACGCAGACTCCAAGACCTCGAAGTCCAAAGAGAAGTTAAACTCTTTCTTCACGATTTTTAGCAAGAACATTGCTTCAACAAACTCTTGCATCGAATCGTGTGCTGCGTAGATCTCTGGAAACTCCTGAAACTCTTTTATCTTTTTCAAGAGCGTAGAGGCTTTTTTCAAGTTCTCCTCAGCTTCTTCGATTCGACTGCTGTGGATCGCGATGATTGCCTTCGAAGAGAGTATCCTTAGATCTCTCAGTAAGATTAAAAGCTCTTCTCTTGCCTTCTCGAGCTCTTCAAGCTTTTTTCTGCAGGATTCGAGGTTCATAGCGACAAAAGGCAAACTCTACTCTCCTTCGACTCATCCACTATTCTGTATCCAAGCTTCTCGAGTTTTTTGCTGAACTCAACAATATCCTCGTGGCTTGGCATGTTTTCGAAGTTAAGCCTGAGCCTTGAGTAGCCAAGGAACATGTATGCCTTCGCTTCGACAAAATCAGGCTCAGCGATCCTTATCAGCTTATCAAATTTCTCTAAAGCCTTTTCGTGCATATTCAAACCCTTTATCAGCGTGAGCCTTATTACCTTTCTCGATTTCGAGTTTCGCATCGCTTCAAGGCTTTCCAGTATTCGATTCCAAAGACTTTTCGCAGGTCTGTTCATTTCGAGATGGCTTTGCTCATCGAAGGCAGTTAAACTTACGTAGAGTTGCGTAGGCTCGACGAGTTCGATCATTCTCGGATTTGTTCCGTTCGTGACCAAAAAGGTCGTGAAACCCCTCTTCTTGTAGCACTCTACGAGCTCAGGCAACCTTGGGTAAAGAGTTGGCTCGCCCACCAAGCTTATCGCAACCTGATTTGGCTTTTCAGCTTCTTTGAGCTTTTCTCTGTTCACTCCCTCTGTTCCGTAGAATCCACTCAACAGTTTTCTCTGCGCTTTTATGCTTTCTTCAACGATGAATTCTGGCTCGTCCCAGCCTTTGAAATCTTTCAACAACTCCAAAGGACGCCAGCAGTGAACGCAGAATTGGTTGCAGAGAAGCGCCGGTGTCATCTGAAGGCATCGGTGACTTTGAATTCCGTAAAACTTCTGCTTGTAGCATACTCCTAGATCTTTTAACGACTTCTTAAGCCAAAGACAAGTCTTCACAGCCGAATGCCTTCCAACGATGCAATAGCCTTTGAGCTCCGAGAGTTGCTTCATTTCAGATACTTGTTCACGAGATCAATAAAATCTTTCGCTCTCTCTCCGGCGATTGCAGAAATCGCTGCAATTCCATCGACTCCGCAGTCAAGAACTTCAACAACGTTCTCGACATTTATACCGCCAATTGCGAATACGGGAATCTTCGAAACCTCGACGATCTTCCTTAACCCCTCGATTCCAATCGGATTTCTTGCGTCTTCTTTCGTGGTTGTCGCAAAAACAGGTCCCGCGCCCAAGTAATCTGCATTTGCCTCCATCGCCTTTATTGTTTCATCAACGTTCGAAACAGAAACACCAACGATGCCGTCGAAAATTTCTTTCACGACTTCGCACGGCAAATCCTCCTGACCGACGTGCACACCGTCTGCATCAACTGCGATCGCCAAATCGACACGCTCGTTGATTATTAGCATCGCATCGTAGCTCTCAGTTAGCTCCCTAAGGGCTCTCGCAACCCTGAGCCTTTCTATATCTTTCGCCTTCTTTTCCCTGAACTGTATTATTCTGACTCCCAAGTCCAAGGCTTTCTTCGCGAGCTCCTCGTGGCTTCCAAACTTTGGATCTGTGATGAAGTAAACACCACGCATCGTAAGGGTTTATTGCAACGAGGATAAAAGCTTTTAGTGTCCTTGAAGGAGGATTTGAAAGATAAACTAAGCAATGAGGAGCTCAAAGCTTTGCGGAGGAGCTTCGAGATAATCGGTAGTGTAGCGATCATAGAGATTCCAGACGAGCTCATGCATAAAAGCGATTTAATCGTGTCGGCGATTCTTTCAAGACACAAGAATGTTAGAACTATTTTAAGGAAAGTTGGAGAGGTAAGCGGAGCATTTAGAGTTGCGAAATACGAGAAACTCTACGGAGAAGAAACGGAAACGATTGCAAAGGAATACGGATGCAGGTTTCTTGTTGATCCAACGAAAGTATACTTTTCATCAAAGCTTTCGAGCGAAAGAGAAAGGATTGCAAGGCTCGTTAGGGAAGGGGAGAGGATTTTGGTTATGTTCGCCGGTGTTGGTCCTTATGCGATTTTGATTGCGAAGCTCTCAAAGCCGAAGGAAGTGGTTGGAGTTGAGCTTAACAGTGTCGCCGTTGAATATTTCAAGAAAAACATAGAGCTGAATAAGGTCACGAACGTTATCGCAATTGAAGGAGACGTCGCAGAAGTTGTGCCAAGGCTTGAGGGAAAATTCGACCGCATTTTGATGCCTGCTCCATACTCCGCGAAAGATTTCGTGCACGTGATCAAAGGAAAAATCGTTGAGGGTGGCTTTTTGCACTACTACACTTTTGAAAGCGAGAACTGCGAAAAGGATTTGCCAAAGAAAGTCGAAGAGATCTTTTTGAGAAACGGAATGATCGTGAAAACAAAGTTCATGCGGAGATGCGGAAACTTCGCCCCATACGTGAACAGATACGTCTTGGATTTGGAGTTCATTGGACACTGACTTTCGCTCCGAGCTTTGTCAAGTCTTCGAAGAAACTGGGATAAGAGATCGAAACAACTTCACAGTTCTTGATGTGAACTTCTCCGAGCAAACCCAAGAGTGAGAATGCCAGAGCCATCCTATGGTCGCCAAAGGAATCCACAACTCCGTGAAAGCTCTTCTTTCCTCCATGGATTTTGAGCCCATCTTTCCTCTCTTCGACTTCGACTCCCAAGGCTCGCAAATTCTTTGCAATCCCAGCGATCCTGTCTATCTCTTTTATTCGCAAGTGCTCCGCGTTTCGTATTTCGCTAGTTCCATTCGCAACTGCGCATAGAACTGCGATTGTTGGGACGAGATCAGGAGTATCTTCGGCGTTGAAGTCGATCGCAGAAAGCTCGGATTTCTTTGCAATTATCAAACCAAGGTCTTTTTTCCATTCAACGTCTGCGCCCATTTCCTTAAGCACTTCGACGATTTTTTTGTCTCCTTGTTTCGAATCGAATGCGTTCAAAATTCTAACTTCTCCAGCAAGAACTCCTGCTGCGATCATGTAACTCGCTGAGGAGAAATCTGCTGGAATTTCGATTGACCTAAGCCTAAAATCTTGCTCTCCGGGAATGAAAAATAAATCTCCTTCTCTTTCAACTTTAATCCCGGATTTTTCGAGCACGTCCAAAGTTACGTCTATGTACGGGCGAGATTTGGTTGAGATCACTCTGAGCTCACTATCGTTTTTCGCAATTGGTAGCGAATAAAGTAGCGAAGATATGAACTGGGAGCTTTGAGAAACGATTTCGATTTTTCCACCTTTTATGACTCCCTGAATTAAAAAAGGAGCTCTAAAAAGCTCATCTCCTTTCGCATGAGCTCCAAGCTTCTCCAAAGCTGAAACAAGCGCCTTGTTAGGACGAGTTCTTAGCGATTCGTCGCCATCGAGAACGCTTCTTGCTGGGGAGAGAGAAAGAAGCCCCGTGAAGATCCTCAAGGTTGTTCCAGAGTTTTCGAAGTTGAAGTATCCACCTTTGATCTCCTCTGTGCCAATGAAGTGAAACCCGGTGCCAGAGCGCTCGAATTTTGCCCCTATTTTTTTGCAAGCCCTAAGTGTTGAAACCGTGTCCCCTGAAATCAAAGGCTTAGAAACAATCGACTTCTTTGATAAAGCTGCAGAGATGAAAGCTCGATGTGTGTAGCTCTTCGAAGGTGGAACGTTTACACGACCAAAGAGTTCGCTTTTCTTCACAACGACATCCATGATTGACAAAGCTTTGCAAAGTTAAAAGATTTTACTCAACCCTAAATATGAACTCGAACCTTCCAACAACTACTCTCAAATTCCCTCCTCTACTCTTCGCATAAACTTCCCAGCTTTTTTCTCCACAACAATCAACATTTGGAAACTTCATCCCTGTTTCTTTGTCGTAATAGGCGAGCAGTATTGCGCTCCCTCTCTTCTCCGCTACGTCCTTCGCAAGTTTTTCCGCACTCGAGAAGTCGAGCGCTTCTCCAAGCACAACCTCTTCCATACCTTCAATTCCCTCGGAAATATTTATCCCTTTACAGCTTTTCCGAACTACTTCACAACCTCGACGATAACCGCTGGGCAAACCCTTTTAACGCCCTCGATCTTTGCGATCTGCTCGTGGAAAGACATCATCTCTTGCATCGACTCGCAAACGACTTCAGCCATGATAACATGGTCTCCAGACGTGAGGAAGAGCGAGACCACGTTCTTAAGCCCCTTTATCTTTTCAACCACGTTCCAAAGCTTTTCAGGCTCCACATCGATGCCGGTCAGCGAAGAGAACAAACCGAGTTTTTTGAAGTCGATAATAGCCTTATATCCTAAGATGACTCCAGCTTGCTCCAATTTTTCGATTCTTTTTCTTATTGCAGTTTCGGTTACGCCAAAGATCTTTGCAAGCTCTATTTTCTTTGCCCTGCCGTTTTTCATCAGCTCCAAAGTCAACCTAATGTCTTTTTCGTCCATCAAATAATGTTGTCTTTTTGAATTTTAATCTTTTGGTTCGATTTTTAAACCAAAAATTTTTTATATCGCCCAAAAAAGATTCTAGGGGTGATGGGAATGGTTCTGCTTGGTGAAAAGTTTCCAGAAATTGTTGTAAAAACAACACATGGAGACCTAAAGCTGCCCAACGACTTTGCAGGAAAGTGGTTTGTGCTCTTTGCACATCCTGCAGACTTCACACCAGTTTGCACGACCGAGTTCGTCGCTTTTCAGAAGAGATACGATGAGTTCAAGAAGTTGAACTGCGAGCTAATTGGCTTAAGCGTAGACCAGACCTTTAGCCACATAAAATGGGTAGAGTGGATAAAGGAGAAGCTTGGAATCGAAATCACGTTTCCAATAATCGCAGACGATCTTGGAGAAGTTTCGAAGAAGCTCGGGCTGATTCATCCAGCAAAAGGCACCAACACTGTGCGAGCTGTTTTCATAGTCGACCCGAATGGAAACGTTAGACTGATCCTCTACTACCCGCAGGAAGTTGGAAGGAACGTGGACGAAATACTCCGTGCTGTTAAGGCCTTGCAGTTGAGCGATGAGAAAAAAGTTGCGATTCCAGCGAACTGGCCAAAGAACGAGCTTATCGGAGACAAAGTAATAATACCTCCCGCAAGAAACGTAAGAGATGCTATGGAGAGATTGGAGAAAATAAAGAAGGGTGAGATCGAAGGCTACGACTGGTGGTTTGCCTTTAAGAGCGTTTAAAATTTTGAGCGTAGCTTCAAAGCCCAAGAAAAAGCTTTTTAAATTTTTTAGCTATTTTTCACATGGAATACGTTGAATTCCTGCTTAAGCAGTATAGGCTTGTGGATGCGCTTTGGTTTCTTGCAGTCGAAGATGAATTCGGTCTTGAGCACGCTGTAAGGCTAAACGAGAAAGTATGGGAAGAAATGGGAAAGAGATCTGCAAGAGAGATAAAGAGAAGATTCAAAATCGATGAAAAAGGGCTTGAGGGATTTGAAATGGCGATGAAACTATTTCCTTGGTGCAGAATTCTGAACTATGAGTTCGAAAGAGCGGAGGATCGATTGATAATAAGGGTCAAGGATTGTCTGCCCCAAATTGCGAGAATAAAGACTGGGAGAGGAATTTTTCCGTGCAGGGAGATGCATCTGAGAGAGTTCAAAGCTTTTGCAAAGGAAATAGATGATAGAATCGAAGTGAAATGCATTTACGCGCCTCCTGAAATGAGAGACTATTTCTGCGAATGGGAGTTCAAGCTCAGATGATCGAAATACTAAAATCCCGCGGAATAAGGAGTCTTATCTTTGGAGTTTTTGTAAAAACCTTTGGCTATCTAATCATAGCATCTGGAATATTTTTAGCAATTGGAAAAACCGAAGTTGCAATAAGGGTTGTTTACACGGGTATCATTGTGGTTGCGGTTGGCTGGATCGCTATTATCAAAGCCCTTTTAGCCGCAAGAGGGACTGAGAAAATACGCGAGAACTTCAAGGTTTCGCTCTCGGCAAAGGGTGGGATCTTTGGATTAAGAAATAGCATAGAGCTAATTGGAAGAATTGGGAAAGTAAAAAATAGATTCGAGCCCGTAAAGGGAAGAATAAAAGTCTATCTTGACGAAAAGCTAATAGATGAGCTAGAAGTTGACGGATCTTTTCGAATAAAGCTCAAAAATCTCAAAGTGGGAAAACACACTGCTGAGGTTAGATTCGTGGAGGGAAGAGTTAACAAGAAAATAAGGTTTGAAGTTGTCGATTCAAAAACAAGGCTAAAGAGCATTTTGACTTTTGCTTCTCTTTTCACAATCATTTTCTCCTTGCTTTTGTTCTGTACTTTCCTTGCTTTGAATGCTTAGTTCCAAGAATCTGCTTTGCCATGCATTGAAAAGCCTCTTTGCCAAAGAGCTCTTATTCGAAAGAATCGTCGATCACTAAACCCTGAATACACCAAAAGTGACGAAAAATTGGAGTGCTTTCTGAAACGGAACAAGTATCTCCTTCACAGACGGCTAAGGTGAAACTGCTCCATCGCAGCTATGCTTGGGGATTCTATGCGTTTAAATTCATTTATATCCCAAGCAGATTTAAACAACCTCAAAATCCAATTCCCTGCACACGCTTTCGACTGCTTTCGAAGGGTTTGCAAAAACCAAGCCATCCCTGATTTCGATTTCATAATCTGGCTTGAAGACCTCATTAATCTCATCCGAGAACCCTTTTTTCGTCCTTGCTCTGCAAACATATGCCCCCAAATAAGCCCTGTTTGCCCCCGCGATTAACATCAACGGTAAACTCTGAAAACCAATGGACCCGCAAGCTGAGAGATCTTTGTCCCTTAGAACAATCCTCGCCAACGCGACAAACTTCGCGACGCTGATCGGAGATAAAGGCTGAAATTCCTGAAGTGGAGTTCCATACACAGGATTGAAGCTCGATATTGCGCAGTGCTTCAGATAATCGAATTTCCTCAGAAGCAAGAGACCTCTAATCCATGTTTCTGGATTCGTGCTAGGCAGACCTATCATTAAAGTGCTCGAAAGTCCGATTTTTCTCTTGCACACGTCTTCGGCGAGCTTTAATCGATCCTCAAAACTTTCACCAGGCTTGAAGTAGTTGAAAAGATTTTCGTCTGCTATTTCAATCGAAGCGTAAATTTCTGATACACCAAGAGATCTAAAAACATCGAGCTCATGGCTTCTTATCGGATACGTGTCAATTGCAACTTCCAGTTTCGCTTTCTTCGAGATCCTCACCATCTCCGGAAGCTTGCTGTTGTCTTCGTTGTATCCGCCTTCGAGTGTTACTCTCTTCATTCCGCAATCTTTGATGAACTCTATCGCGGTTTTGAACTCTTCGAGACTTAAGGCTTCAAGTCTAAACTTTTCGACGTAGTTTGAGCAATAAATGCAATACTTCTCCATCTTGCAACTCTTAACAGGGTATACGAAGGAGTCGAGCTTCAAAGTTCTTCCAACACTTTCATCTCTAAGCTTTCCAGCGAAGTCGAAGAGAAACTTAACTCTCTCGTAGCTGTTTGTCTTCTTGAGCACTTCGAAGCAGTTTTTTATCGTCGGATTCTCGGCCACTTCTCCAATCAAGCTTTCGAAATCCATGCGGTATCTTGGCTTCGGAGCTTTTATACCAATCGCAGAGCTCGAGTAAAAATAGATTAACCCTTAAAAACTCTCCTCCCAAAAACTATCGCAATCAGAGCCAACAAAGCCAAAGAAGCTTCTAATCCTGGAATCGGCCTCGTTTTCTCTGGAATCTTTTCGATTTCCGTTAGAGGCTTTACTGGAAATGGCTTCCCGAGTAACGCCATTATTGCGCTTGCAGTCATGTAGCCGGGATTGTCTGATGCGTAGGCTGTGTATTTGAATAACCTTTTTCGACTTGCAGACTAAGGAGGTGATCCACGACGCTCGCATCGTTTCTCTTCCACTCCCTTGGTTCACACCCGCGGAAACAAGGGCTTGTATTGTCCAAGAATCGCTTGCAGCATTGCTTGAAGCGTTCCCAAAGTATCTCATTCCTCCGTCTTCGTTCTGCCTAGTTTTTAGATATTCCAACGCTCTTTTAATGACTTCAGAGTCAATCGCTTCGCCAGCATAAACCAATGCCTGAATCGCGGCTGCGGTGTCATCAAAGTCGCTTTGTTCACCAACAGCCCAAGGAAATCCGCCATCCTTGGGTCTTCGTTCGCTGAGTAAAGAGCTAAAATCGTTCTTGCGTAGTCTGCAGTCCCCATCTTTGGAAGCTCATCCCCCTATGCGCTCTCTTATAAAATCCAACGGGCTTTTGTCTCTCTTGATCCACATCCTTGGCCATTATGGCCCAAGAAGTCTTCGCTATCGTCTAAGACTTCCACGATCTCTGGGCTCAGTTTTATCCAAGCTTTGTCGTATTTGTAAAAACTCGGATCCTCCCAAGAGCTCGGCAGCTTGAAGTAAATAGTTGCATTCAGGGAGCGATTTAGCTCAACTTTAAAGCAAGAGTAAATTGTTCCATATAGCAAATCTGGAGGATGAGACTTCTGAACCCTTACTTTAATGGACACATTTTTTGCGTAGAAAGCGATCTTCGTAATTGGGACATCTTTAACGTTGCACTCCAGTTCATAAGTTCCGTCGATCATCAAATGGCGTTCAAGAACGTCTTCAGTTATCGCTTTAAGAACAACCATGGTTCTCGTTTTTGTATCAGAAAGTCCCTGTGAGTCGAAAACGGTCAAAGATACACTGTAGTTTCCGGCTCTCTCGTAAACGTGCGTTACATTGCACTCGGTAGCTACGTTACCATCGCTAAAGTTCTAGAGGCAACGCTCTATGTAGCCGTCAGGACCAAAGGACTCGGAGTAGAACTTTACCTCCTCTCCAACCTTTGGTTGCAATGGCGTGTAGCTGAACTTCGTAACTGGTGGCGAGTTAAAAGCAAATCTAACGGAAACATAGATCCTAAAATCTTTGTCCAGGTATAATACATCCACCCAGATCCCTCTCCAGCGTAACCCGTGCAGACGTTCTCAATGCAGTCCACGAAAAGCCCCCAGTCTGTAACCTTGAGCCTGTAGCTGAAGCCTTTAAGCTTCGAAGCCTTTTCCAACACCCCTAAAGCGGTTCTGTAGTCTATTGCGAAAGTTTTTCCATCCACGATTTTCTCAAAAGAACCGTAGGGGAGATAGTTCTCTGGACTTGGAGTTTCGCAAACTCTTATTTCTACGATTTTTTCAGCCCTTTCTTCCCTGCTAAGAGCTTCGATTTTCAGCTTTCCTGCAACGTAGGCTTTGAACTTTATCGAATTTGTTGAATTTGCTTCGCCGAAAATTGGATAGCCGTCGTTGAGTCTGAAAATGATGAAAGCGCCTTTTCCGTGTAAACTTCAACGATTTCGCCAATGTAGAGCTTGCAGTTCCCGGGTTTTATCTGCTGAGGCACCGGAACCAACACTGGAACCCTTAAGTCTCCTTCTGCGTAAAAGATCGAGATCCCAGCGATTGCATCGCTATCGCAGAGCCTACCAGCCCCTAACTGCGGTTACTTTGACGAAAGCGGTTATATTTCCTCCTCTTTTCCCATCTTTTGCAGATACTTCATTTATCGAGATCGGAATGAGTTTAACGTTCACAACTATCATCGTGCTCGCATTTTGCGGGGTTGTATTGAAATCGCTGGTGTAAATCAGGTAAAGCTTATCCCCATCTTTTAGCTCTTGAGTGTCAATCGAAACCATGAGCATTTCACCGTTCACGTAATAAATCCAAAACCTCTCCTTCAGCCCCATGATCGAAGTCACGGAGAAACCCCAAGTAGTGTTAACAAGCTCGTAGCTAAAGCTCATCGTAGCCCCATTGATCTTAGATTCTTTAGAAACGAAGTGCAAAGCACCTAAGGTCGAAGTCTTGTTAACCCAGTATTCCCCCGTTCACGATCTCCGAATACCTTCCCGGAGAAAGCGTAACGTTGAGTTCGATTATGCCTTCTGAGCCGAAGCAGTAAATGTTTCCGTCGTCTGCACCTATGTAGAGCTTGTTGTTTGCTATGAAGAAGACATGATGTTATAAGCACCCCATTCAGGCGGGATCAGCTTGTATTGCCAGAGTAGCTTCCCGTTCGTCGCATCGACTGCGTATATCGCTCCCTCGCGAACATTTGTTGCGAAGTAAACGATTCCATTTGCAATTGCTGGCGAAGAGTCGATTTTTCCGTTCGCAGTGAAGTTCCAGCACTCTTCAAAGCTCGTAAGATTGATGCAGTATAACTTCCCATCCCTCGATCCTATGTAGGCCTTATCGTTCGCAATCGCAGCGCTCGACAAAGAGCCGTTTATTGCGGGAATTCTTGTTGCAAAAGAAATCACATCATAAGCTGTGTCGAAGATCTCTTCAGCAATGAGGTGGGTTGCGTTCAAATCCTTCAAAGCCTTTTTAAATTCCTCTTTCATCAGCTCGTAAAAATTCTCCTTCGCAAGTATCATTCCAGCTCCGTTCGAAAATAACACGAGTTCTTCTCCATCCACTTCTGCAATTGTCGGCGTGTTCGTTATCTTTGAATCTACGCTCACGTTCCAGAGTTCTTCAAGATCTTCGTTTAAGCAGTAAATTCTGTTTTCTCCGCTTTTGTTCCCGGCAATGTATCCCATTGCCTATCGCTGGAGAGGTATAGGAGCTTATCGTTCCTCCAGTCGAGAAATTCCTTATGATTTCCCCTTCCAAGCTTAGTTTCCAGAGTGTTCCATTTGTGTGGGTTAAAATGTAAACGCTGTATTGTAAACAACTGGAGAGGAGGCAATCCCATAGTAAGACCTTGGTTGATCGAGGAAAAGCTCTTTTTCTATTTTCCCGCTTGTAACGTTGACCACGTAGAAATATCCATAATAAAGCCAACCTCTCCACTGTAGTTCATTCCACCAACGTAAATCCTTCCACCATAAACAGCGGGCGTTGAAGCACCTTGAATCCTTTCGTTTCTCCAAATTATTTCGCCATTGCTTGCGTTGATTGCGTAAAGCCCTGGGCTCCAGTCACCCCATCCATACCAATTCGAAACAAATATCTTTTCATTGCTGTAAACTGGTTGCGCCCCAATTAGCCCGCTGAGCTGAGTTTTCCATTCAACCCTCGGAATTATCGCTTCAGAGGTGAAATTCCCGGAGTGTTCAGCGTTTCCTTGGAATTGCGTCGCGTCTGCTATTGCTATTAAAATTATGAGCAAAGTTAAGACACGTATGCAACAACTTCGCTAAAGAAATAAAAAACTTTTGCTTTTTAGTCAAATTTTTTTTGATAACGCGACTTCCAAACTTTGGATTGATAAAAAAATATAAATACTTCCATGAGTCAAATAGAGACATGCCCTCATGGAAAGATTTCAGTAGGGAGATTATTCTCTCGGTGGTCATGGTCTTCTCGGCTGCAGGACTCGTTTACAAGTGGTTATCCGCGTTCGATAGACTTGATGCGGTAATTGTTTTTCTCGCAGCGTTGTTGATCGCGAGCCTTGCGATGTTCTTAGTAAGCATTGAACTACGAATGCAGGCAATCGCCGAGGAGTTCCAGAACGTTAAAAGGACGATTGCAATCACATCAGACGAGCTTGAGAGGAGGATAGCAAACGCTATTAGACCCGAGCTCAGAGAACTTGCAGAAAAGATCGACTCAATCCAGAGAAAGATGTTTCGATAAACTATTTAAGCAACGATAGGACTTTTGAGGGAGGTGTCGGTCTGAGTGATGAAGAGATAGTAAGGGTTAGACTTCCAGACAAAAGAAAAGGGGAGATGTTCGGAATCGTAACCTCGATGCTTGGCGCAGGGCACATAAAGGTCAGATGCGAGGATGGCGTTGAAAGATTGGGAAGAATTCCGGGAAAGATGCGGAAGAAGATCTGGATAAAAGAGGGCGACGTTGTCATCGTCGTTCCTTGGAGTTTTCAGAACGATCGTGCGGACATAGTTTGGAGATACACAAATCCACAAGTTGAGTGGCTCGAAAGGAAAGGCTACTTGAAGTTTTAATAAAAAATTAGCTGAGCTTGAACTCCTTGGCTAGTTTTTCGATTTGCTCTCTTGTCAACGGTTCTGCACAGCACATCTGCATCAAGTCGGAAGAGTTCTTGATGTAAGTCCAGTTCCAAGGTTCTGGTTTCACGGGATTTGAGGGGTCGCCGATGTAGGTTAGATAATCGAAATAGATTGCGGTCTTCCAATCTGGCGGTAGTGGAGCAACCCCTTGTATCGAGCTCAGAGACTTCGAGCTCTCGTTCCATCTCGTCATAACGATTCTCCCTGTCTCAAGGTATGCTTTAACGTTCGCATTACCGTGGCAATCCTTGCAATCCTTGGCGTTTTTCTGAATCGCATGCGTGTAGAAAGGTTGGAATGTCACAAACGTTTTGTTGTTGTAAACCGCGGTCATGTAGTTTGCCGGATAGACCTTGCCTTTGAAGTTGACGAGAACTTGGAAGCCCGCAATTGGTCGGAAAGCTCTTTTCTGATGCTCTTCGGCGCTGTCTAGATGACAGTTGTAACAGCTTATCACGGTTGATTGATGACAAGCTGTGCAATGCACCCGATCGCCATGGAGTATGTGCGCTGGGTTGCTCTTGAACTCATGACAGCTTTCACATCTAACCGCAGTATCTCTTTCGACGAGCGTTCTGTAGTGCTTCCCATCGCCCATGATGTCCTCTTTACTGTGGCAGTCCATGCAACCCATTCCACGATCCCGATGGACATCGCTTAGTTTAAGAACTGCGATCTCGGTTCTCTGCCTCGCATGACATCCCAAGCAGATTGAGTCGTTCACTTTGTCCCCAGGTGTAACGTGACAGTCGTAGCAGTCCGGAACATAAGTTGCGGTATCGATCTTTTGTCCATTTGCCTTCGTTTCTGCATGGCATTTAATACAGTCGAAGCTTGTTATGGGCTTATTCGTTAAAAGCTCCACTCCCCCGTTCTCTGCAGAGTAAAAAGTTATTTTTCCTTGTCTCGTGTAATGAAGACTCGTCTCGAAGTTCTTGGCCCAGTCCACTTTCTTCTCTAAGCTTGGCTGAGCGCAGCCCAAGAGTAGGAGCCCCAAGATCGCCAACCCAAGGAAAAAGAAGTCACTACGCTTCACATCTCTGCTAAGTTCTTTAATTTAAAAATTTTTCGCGCGAATTCAGATTGTGTCACCACCGAGACAACATTGTATGAATCCAGCTTGCCTGAGTCT
>Ga0209394_1000846_pt1 | contig 20788 bp, 21 predicted proteins | sample JNZ201metaG_FD_184122 | JGI IMG/M metagenome (GOLD analysis project Ga0209394, IMG submission 184122) | Hot spring microbial communities from Jinze hot spring, China to study Microbial Dark Matter (Phase II) - JNZ 20120812A (SPAdes) (version 3) ... | reverse complement strand
AGACTTCAATAATGAAAGTTATAAGAACGGGGTCGGGGATACTGCCAGCCGCAATGAGGGAGATACTTGCCGAGGCTAGGGAAAAAACATTGGAGATTCTGTCGGCATTACGGGATAAGGGATGGGGTGGCATACTATCTATATCAGCACCTAATGAGCCCCTACTGGGCGTTCCAATATCTATGGACAGATTCGGCTTATGTATGGTTGGAGGTTTAGCTCCGGGAGCAGCATTAACGGAAGAGGGTATAAAAGTGGAGACCTTTGCACCGCACTGTCTAATTCCAATAGAAGAAATGAAAAGAATATGATTAGAAAATCAATACTTATACTAATGCTTCCTCATTAAATAGGAGTTAATTGACTTAGCTGCTTTCTTCCCCGCCTCTAAAGCCTTTATAACCGATGCTGCCCCGCTAACAACATCGCCGCCAGCAAATATCCCAGGAGCAACCTCTAGTGTCTCTGGATTAGCGACTATTGTCTTATCCTTTGATATTCCAATTTTCCTAGAAGAGCCTGTTATAGCTATAGTATTTGGTATATGCTCAGTCGCTATGACGACTAAGTCAGCATTATAGAGGAAATTCGATCCCTCAATTGGAGTCATCTTTAACTTACCGGTCTTGCCGTCAATCTCCTGCCTTAATCTTACGAGCTCAACCTGCCTAACCCATCGCTTCTCATCACCAATCAATCTTAATGGTTTAGTTGCTGGTACTGGCTTTACACCCTCCTCTATACCACGCCTAATATCGTCTACGCGCCCCACAATCTTCCTCTGATAGAAAATGCAGACTTCCTCAGCGCCTAACCTTATAGCGCATCTAGCAGCGTCCATCCCCCTAGCGCCTAGAATAGCAACTTTACCCCCAACTTTAACTGGAGTTTTACTCTTATATGGGAAAGTATAGGCTTTCATAAGATTTATTCTAATTAGAAATTCATTTAGAGAGTAGACGCCGCATAAATTCTCACCCGGTATGCCCAGAAGCTTAGGTAAGCCTGCTCCGGTGCCTAGGAAAATAGAGTCATATCCTTCGTTAAATAAATCATCTATTGTCAGTGTTTTCCCCACGATGATGTTCGTCTTTATTTCGACACCGATCTTCTTGATGAGATCAATCTCCTGCCTAACAACGCGCTTCGGTAAACGGAACTCTGGTATACCATAAATTAATACCCCGCCAGCCTCATGAAGGGCCTCAAAGATGGTTACATGATGACCCATCTTTGCTAGCTCAGCCGCTACGCTTAAGCCTGCTGGGCCGCTGCCAACGACCGCTATATTTTTCCCAGTCGATGCTGATGCGCTTGGAATATAGGACGAGCCCCTCTCCAGATTCCAGTCAGCAACAAATCTTTCAAGAGCCCCTATATTGACTGGGTCACCTATTGTTAGCTTGCAACCCATAGCACATAAGACTTCTTGTGGACATACCCTCCCACATACTGATGGTAAGCAGTTCGTCTCACGAATCTTTCTATCAGCCTCCTCATACTCACCCATCCTGATGAGTTTTATGAAGCCAGGTATATCGATATGCAGAGGGCACATTTCCATGCAAAGCGGGTTATAGCATTGAAGGCACCTAGAGGCCTCAGCAAGCGCCTGCTCTTCAGAGTAACCTAAAGCCACTTCATCAAATGTCTTTATGCGCTCCTCAACGGATCTCTCAGGCATTGGGATTCTCTTTAACCTAGTCTCCAGCCTTAACATGCATCCTCTCCCCCATGAACTTTAAGGCTAATTTCTCCTCCTCATCATACATGTGGATTCTCGCCCTAAACTCCTCAAAATCTACGAGGTGCGCATCAAATTCAGGCCCATCTACACACGCAAACATGGGTTTACCCCCAATAGTTACGCGGCAGCACCCGCACATCCCGGTTCCATCAATCATAAGAGAGTTTAAGCTGACAATTGTCTTGATTTTAAAGGGTTTCGTAACTTCTGAAACTGTTCTCATTAAGGTTGCTGCTCCAACGGCATAAACTAGATCAAACATTTCGCCAGAAGAGAGTAGATTCTTGAGTAGATCTGCAGCATATCCTCTAGTTCCTTCTGAACCATCATCCGTCACGATGAATAGTCTGTCGCTCACTTTTCTAAACTCATCTTTATATATTAGAAGGCTGGATGTCCTCGCACTTATTATGGCAGTTACATTATTGCCTACCTCCTTCAAATGCTTCGCCCTCTCATATGCTGCTGCGATGGCAACACCTCTACCGATAACGCATGCTTTTCCATAAAACTTAATCTCAGCTGGTTTTCCCAACGGACCTACTAAATCATGTAATATATCTCCAGTATTTAGTTTTCCTAGCTCCAGCGTTGATGCACCAACAACTTTAAAGACTAATGTAATAGTTCCTTCGATCGGATCCCAGTCTATGAGGGTTAGAGGAATTCTTTCACAATCTTCGCCGGCCCTCACGATTACAAATTGTCCGGGTTTGGCTTTTCTAGCGATCAGGGGCGCCCTAACCTTTATGAGATAGGTTTCTGGGGCTAATTCCTTCTTCAGAATTATTTCGTTCTCCCTCATTGCTTCTCACCACATTCTATAGTTTGTAAAGGCCTGCAAGGATTCCTTTAGTAACTTCTTCAGGCGTTTTCCCGGAGAGGACTATATCCAGAAAGGCTTTTCTGAGATCAGTTCTCTCTTCATGAAGGTTGAACCTCTCAAGTGCCGCATTAAGGATACTTGCTATACCTGGCATCTTTTCTTCATAGATTTTCTTAGCTATACCCCAGCATCTTATGAAGTCTAAGTAATCTAGCCTAAGGTCAAAGTATTCCGCTAAAATTATGTAGGCAAGGTCTTGCGCCGAGAGTTTTTTAGAGAATTTTCTCTCAAAAAATTCTTTCCCCTCCTCAGTCCTACCAGAGCTGTAAAGATAGCTCCAATAAATATAATTGTAGAAGATGTCAATTACTCTATCTTGGAAGTCTGGACAGCTTACACCCGGCTTATGATTCTTTGCACAAACAACATTACCATCAATGTCGGTTCTATCCTCGAAGTTCTTACATTCAAAACAGAATCTTGTCCTTGAGGCGGTGTTTCTTAAGCCCTCAAATTTATCTTGGAAGTCTGGGCAGCTTACGCCCGGCCTATGATTCTTTGCACAAACCACGCTGCCATCTATCTCCATCCTATCTTCGAAGTTCTTACATTCAAGGCAGAATCTCGCAGGCAATATTGTTTCCCACTCCTTTAGGAGAGAAAAGCTTCCAGTATTTGATCGGCTTCCTCCTCTGGTAATGGTATGCCAGTCACCTTCGCCGCCCTCTCGGTTAGCGCTATTAAATCGCTCCTGTCGAGTAAACTGAGCTTCCACTTTCTCGCCCCAGCCATCAGCTGCTGTAAGCCAACCTTAATTCTATCCATATAAGTGTATAAGCCGACCGCACCCCAAGGAACCTCCCCAAACCTTTCGCCGAGCATAACTTTCAGGTCGGGTGCCGCAATAAAGAATTTTTCAGGCGCTTTCCCAAAGGTTTCCTCAAAATCCTTTGGTAGCTGCCCCTTCTCAGCTAGCTCCGCAAAGTATGAAGCCTTCATCACGGCTGTTAGGGGCGCCCTGCCCATCAAGACCGCCTTCACATATGGTCCATTACCGAAGTTGCTCATTGCGATCGCCTTAAATATTTGGGTCTCATCTACAAACCCTCCAGCCATAACTATGTCCGGCACATACATACCCTTCTTTCTGAGAATCTCCGCGCACTTTAAGACCTGCGCCTCAAGATAAACGGTTGGCGTCCCCTGCTCATTCATCATTGGAACTGGGCTCATTCCGGTTCCGCCGCCAGCCCCATCAAAGACAACGTAGTCTACTTTCGCCTCAGACGCAACCTTCATTGTAAACGCGACTACTGCCGGCTCATAATTGCCAGTCTTTAAGCTCACCTTTTTAGCTCCCTGCTCCCTAAGCCACTCAACATCTTCAATAAAATCTTTCTCTTTTGGCATACCAACTCTACTATGCCTCTCAAATGTTTTGAAGACACCTTGCTTAAATGCCTCCTGGACGTTCTTATCCTCGGGATCCGGTATAACAATGTAACCTCTCTTCTTCAACATGATGGCCCTTTCTAGACTGCTTATCCTAACCTCTCCACCTATCGCTTTTGCTCCTTGACCCCATTTCCTCTCAATGATGTCGACTTCCAGCTTAGATATAGCGTAGACGTCAACCCCTAAACGTTGATCTTCAACATTAGTTTGAACGGCTATACCTCCATACTTTCCATCCCAGAACTTCTTAAATGCCTCAACCCTCCTCTTGAGCTCCGCCGAATAAGTAACTTTTCCATTAGTGATCACTGCTTCTGGATCCATACCGCAAATATTCTCGCCTATAGTAACTATTATTCCGGAGAGAGCGCCGCCTATTGCAAGGCTATCCCAGTTGACCCTGGCAACCTCTGTTGAGCCGTATGCTCCTATTATAATGGGTATCTTAAGCGGTATGCCAGCAACGCTTGTTTCAACATCAACATTCGGGAATAACGCTATGTCTGGATCTGGCTCTATGCCTTCAGCACCTAAAAGTCTCGCCTTAATGTTAAAATGTGACCAGTCTAATCCATAGTCCTTTAAGGAGCCAGCAGTACTCTTCCCAAACATCTTCGGATCTGGATAAAGTGCCTCACGCCCCCTAAAAGCTGACAATGAAACCTCGCAGATAAAGGGGCACTCCCTAATACATAGAGGGCATAGACCGCTGGATGGGCAGGTATCCTCAACCCTTGTTCTAGTATCAGTAGTCGACATGGAATTTAGGTATGAAGAGTTCTTCTGCACAGGGTTCGGCACGCACTATCACCTCAATTGGCATATGGTTACCTATTACCAAAATATAAGTTTTTCTCTTAGGAATGATATTGGCTGAAAAATGACCCATCAAAAGTGACAGTGCCCTGGACTAAGCTAGGCTAGATGCGCTGGGATATTATGAGGACGTGAGTCAAAAGGCTTGGCGCAGAAAGCTAAGCTTTCCAAAAACAATAGACTTCTTTTATGCTCATACTTCCTCCTCCAAAGCGGACTTAGTTATTCAGGTGCAGTCTTTTCATAGGACGAGAAACTTAACCTCAAAGCGTTAAAGGGGGTGAAAACTTCCATACTTAAGCCTGGTATGGTTGGTTTAACTCTCGATAAGGGAGATTTATGAGCTGCTGAGACGAAGAGGAATAGGCATAAACAAGCTTCTGGAACGCATTCTATTGGGACAACCTTTTATACACTAGTAGCCCGAAATTAGCTGCTTTTCAAAAACGGGGAGAAAAACGATTCCTAATACAAAGGCTAAGGGTTAACCTTAGAGTATACCCTGCATGGCAAAATAGGACCCTGCAAACAGCGCCCATTTTAAGCCCCTTTAGGATCTCAGCCGCCAGCTAACGGAGGAAATATAGCTATCACATCCTGATCTCTTAGTTCCACATCTCCTTTCAGATCTTTGATATTTCTTCCATTGATGGTAAATATGAGGTCATCTCTAACTTTTCCACGCTCTTTATCATAAATATCATCGATGAAGCTCTCGCCAAGAATTTTTGATGCACTCTTAATTAATCCCTCTATAGTCCCATCACAATTAACTACTAATTCCTTAACCCCGTATTTTTTCCTTAGAGTTGCAAAAAGTAATACTTTAACTGATATATTTGTCATAGTTATCACTAAGAAATTAACGGGAATAAAAATAAAAAGGATTATGTGGAGTCAAGTCCATTTCAGACTAAAGCTCAATTTTAAGTTCCCTCAGCTTCTCAGTTGTGGGCACGCCGTTAACCCATCCCCTAATCCTATAATATTCTTCCTTCATCTTTTCTAATTCAACCACGTGGCCTTTAGCCGGCCCCTCAGGCATCGGCTCCTCTAACAAGCGCTTGGATAAAGTATCATCTTTACTATCAAAGCCAAGCTTGTTCACTATGATCCTTTCCAAATTATATATTCTCTCGCCGATCTCCAGTATATCGCCCTCAGACAAATTCCAGCCAGTTACGGCTGAGAGGAGCTCAGCGTAATCTTTAACACTTAGAGCGAAAGTCGCAAATAGACAGTTAACTGTTGAGTTAACAACGCATGTAAAGTCTTGGAAGAGCTTAACCCATTTAGCCTTACCTTCAGGGGTTAGAGGATCTATCTTTTCAGGTATCCCCAAAATCTCCACTGAGATAGTATATCCAGTCACGTGGCATCCACCCCTATTCGCTGTAGCATAATTTAAACCTATGCCCTTTATGGCTCTGGGATCATAAGCTGGCAGCTCAAGTCCCTTAACACTCATTGAAATCTCAGGATGACCATAAATTTCACATAATTTCTTTGAGCCAAGGGCCAAGTATTTTCCAAATCCAACTTTATATGCTGTCCGCCAAACGGCTTCAACCAAAGCCGCCGAATTTCCGAACCTTAAATCTAAGCCCTGTAGATCCTCCTCAGGTATATAGCCCTTCTCACTCAATTCCATAGCAGCCGCTATAGTTGAGCCTAGGCTAATGGGATCCATCCCGAGCTCATCACAGTAATGATTAGCCTTAACTATAGCATCCAAGTCTTTAACCCCTGTAGAGCCGCCCAACGCCCATATCGACTCGTATTCTGGGCCCTCCGACTTAAGAACCTGGAAGGATCCTGAAGGAACCATTGTAACTCTTCCGCATCCAATAGTACATCCCCAGCAAGCTCTCCTGCCAGTTAAATATGTTTCAGCTAATGTTTCTCCGCTTATCTTATCGGCATAGGGGTTTACACCGGTCTGCCAATTCTTGTAAGGTAGACCCCCAACAGTATTAATAACGTTTATCAAGATTGATGTGCCATATGTCGGCAACCCCTCACCAGTAACACGGTTCTTCCTCATAGTTTCTAGGCATCTTCTAGAAACCTCTTTAAATTCATCTGGATTTGCCACTGGAACCTTCCCCTCACCAGAAACAACTATGGCTTTCAGTTTCTTTGAGCCCATAACTGCGCCTAGGCCAGTTCTCCCAGCAGCCCTATGCTCATCGTTAATTATGCATGCCATACGGACAAGATTTTCGCCAGCTGGTCCAATACAGGCAACACTAGTATTTTTGCCTCCAACCCTCTTTGATAATATTCTACAAGTATCAAAAGTATTCTTGCCCCAGAGATCCTTCGCACTCCTTAATTCAGCTGAACCATTAACAATTGATAGATAAACAGGTTCCTCCGATTCCCCCTCGATAACAATCATATCATAACCCGAAAACTTTAAGAATGGCCCCCACTCACCGCCAGAATTAGCGCTCCCTACTGAGCCAGTTAAAGGGGATCTCAGCGCCATAACATGATATCTGCCAGAGCATGGAAAGCCCGGCACACCTGTTCCGGGGCCAGTTGCAAAGATTAAAACGTTCTCCGGCCCCAGGGGATCTATGTCTATTGGAGCCATTCCCTTACTCTCATATTCCCTCAAATACTTGTAAAGTAGGTAAACGGCATAACCTTTTCCACCAAGATATTTTCTAGCGACATCTTCTGATATTGGTTCACTCTTCAATGCTCCTGTAGTTAAGTCAACTTTTAGAATACTTCCCATATATCCGCCTAACATAATATTTCCAACCTACTCGCTCTATATTTCAGTAGTTTATTCAAGATAAATTTTTGGCTTCTTAAAGAGTAAGATTACCCCTGGGAAATATGGCTGTCGAATAATTAAATTTAGAAATAAGGGAGTTAAGAGAAGATATTCGCAATGTTACTTGGGCTGCGCGAGATCCTCCTCTACCGAAGCCTTTAATGCTGGCAGCTCTGGGAACTTCTCCTTCATTCTCTGCTCAGCTATCACTGCCGCCTCACTCAGTATCTTCTCCGCCTCATCGCTTGCAACCTCAAAGTCTGGGCTTATACCAGTTAACTGGCTTGCCTCAACCATCACTTCATCAAGCAGTGTTGTTATCTCACCTAGCTCACGCTCAGCGCTTGGGAACACCCCGGCAATACTCGTGCGGACACTCTGTAGGATTCTGCCGACTGGCGCTAGGACTGCGGCGACGTTCCCAACCTCTGTTACGGTTCTGAGTCTTAAGGCAACCCTCTCTAAGGCGAGCTCTGCGTTCATCATGAAGTTAGCCATCTTCCTAATCTCAGCGAGCTCATTAGCGTAAACATTAGCCCTTCTCATGTCATGCCTAGAATAGGCTTCGACAACCTTCTGAAAGAGCGCCTTATCCCTCTGAGTTAATAGGCTTATAGCTCCATTCAAGTATTGTATCTGAGCCTCAATGCGCTTGAGAGCCAGCTCAATCTTATGCCTAAGAGGTGGACCGGGCCTCAGAGCGGCGGCAATGCCAGTCTTATACTCAGACCACTCCCTATCAAACCTAGACATATACTTTCCACCTTCCGCAAAAGAGAAAGGAGGCCAAAAGATATTTTAAGCAAATCTATTACCTACAGATTTATCGGGTTATCATGTTAAAGCAGAAGAAATTTCTACAAGGGGACTCGACATTAACATTTTTCTTGACAATATGAAATGGAATTATTTATAGGGTTTCGTGGAAAAGCGGGAAAACCTTAGAGGGCAAAATCAACACAACCCGCATTAAACCTCTCTAAATATGCTCCCAAACTTATGAGCAGAAGAAGATTAAAGGAAAATGAAGGGATCTAAAACAAGTATGTGTGTAGCGCCGGGAAATAGGTTTCAATTCTCGTTTTGAGCACAATTATCTTTTTAAGCATTCCATAAGAAAGAAAAAGAAATAAAAAAAGTTTATATGATGTGGTTTGACTAAGTTTTACTTTAGGTGGATTAAGGTTGACTTTAAGATTAAAGGTTGGTAGGAAGGGATATATAATTCTCCCAAAAGCTATTCGGGATGCGCTCGGCATCAATGAAGGTGATGAGCTTACTGTAGAAATTAAGGATGGTCTCATCTTAAAGCCCGCTAAGAGGAGAGTTGATTTGAATTATTTGAGAGTTGCGTTTGCTAGGCATGTGAGTAGATTAATGAGTATTGAGGGTAGACTTGAGCCTAAACCCGGCGAGCTAGTCAGCATCCATTTAGAGGAGGAGTTCGAGTAAACCGATGAGGATCTTTATAGATTCTAATCTCCTGATATATCTCAATACCCTAGTAAATCGCAGTCTCAGAATCATTTACGAAGACTTTTACATAAGGATCATTGAAGAGAATGAGCCATACACTGACATCCTAGTACTCGACGAACTCATATACATTTCTCAAAAGAGATATAATGTGCCATATAAAACAACCCTAGAGTTCATAGAGGAGATCGTTAAACCATTTGTAAACATAATTTCTTTGGGAGAAGACGAATATAACATTGCAGCAAAGGTGATCCTAGAGCACAATATCAAGCCTTCAGATGCCCTCCACCTAGGAGCGATGAAAAAGAAAAACATATCTACAATTGTCTCAGAAGATAAAGACTTTGATAAAATCGAATGGATTAATAGATTCTGGTTAACTACATAAACTAACTGCTAACCTCCTTTATTACAATAATATAATGCCGTTGGAGGATACACTAGTTTTATAATTTGGCGCCGGGGGTGGGATTTGAACCCACGCGGCCCATAAGGGCCACAGGCTCTCCAGGCCTAGGCCCATTAATAATTGGTCTGCTCCCTACCAGATTCCCCGCCCTTTATATGGCTCTAGGAGACCCCGGCCCCCAAAATTAAAACTAATTTTTATCATCTATTTAAATCGTTTGATCTCACTTCCACATTTTCGGATATGTTCCTCTTGGCATCAAAACTCTTTCTGATTTAACCATTATTCCATGAGTAGCTTTTAGAATTTCTTCTGTGCTTGCTGTCGCTGTTCCCAGGGCCACCGCTTCGCCCTTTAATGTCAGTATGGCAACCATATCTCCCGATTTTATTCCGGATTCAATATATGCTATGCCTGGGGCTGTTAAATGTGCTCCATGACATATAGCGTCCACCGCCGAGTCCTTAACAAAGACCTTTGGGAGAAAATCAAGGGCCTTCTCCATCGGCATAATGAACCTTCTGAGAACCTTAATATCCTTCGTCTCCAGCCACTTATTGTAAAGATATATTATATCATGTAGTGTAACACCGCCGGAGTCCTCCGTAAATGGGCCAGCCCTAATCCTACGTAGCTCTTGCATGTGCGCGCCACAGCCTATGGCCCTACCAATATCATGAACAAGCTTCCTAATGTATGTCCCAGCCTCACACCCAACCTTAAACAGAATATCTCTGCCCTCGATCTCCAGAAACTCAAGATAATAAACTGTCCTAACCCGTAAAGCCCTCTTAACTGAGGCTCTAAAGGGAGGTGTCTGATAAATTTTCCCCTGAAATTCACTAAAGACTTCTATAACCCTTTTTTCTGGAACATCTCCGTGAAGTCTCATCACACCAACATATTCTTTACCAGCCTTTAAGAGAGCCTGAATGACCTTAGTAGCCTCTTCGAGAGCTATTGGCAGGACGCCGGTCACTTTGGGATCTCCATGCCCGCTAATTATACGCGGGCTCTAAAGTCCCTCCGTGACCGGCATGCTTAACCCCTAATATGCGCTTAACCCACGCCGTTACTTCATGGCTCGATGGCCCGGGAGGTTTATCGAGATTTATTATGCCAAATCTTATTATGTCAGGATATGGCCGCTCCTCAGGTTTATAGCCGTATTTTGGATCAGTTTCGCCCTCAGATTTCACTAGGAGCTCCCTTTTTATATTCCATGGAGCTACAATCTCCTGCATTTCTAATTATCCCCATCTACTAAGATCTATAGTTTATCTTTCTGCATATATTTTTCAAGTAGGCCCGCCTCTGCAATAGCCTTATAGACTTCCTCGTCCGAAGCCCCTCTCCTTATCTTAATGAGATCTTCTGTGGGTTTTAGATGATTTATATTCGCTCTCCTCCTTCTAACGCCCGTAACGTTCTTCGGCCCCGTCACCAGCACGTAGTTTCTATCTATTATGTCTAGTATTACGCAGCGCCTACCAGCCTCTCTTCCTTTAATTTTTACACATATCCTGCCAACTTCTATGGCGGGCATGGCATCACCTTTCCCTTTTTTCCTTATATTTTTATTTATGGGCTATCAGGATATTTTAATCGGTTTCTCCATTAAACTCCTCTTTTCTCCAAGAGAGCCATCTTTGAAGTGAGGCTTTCTTAACACAAAATCATTCTCTTTCTCCATCTCTCTAGCTTCGTCAGCAAGTCTCGCAGCGTTCCTCATAATTTCATGCGCCGCAGCGACCAACGGAATATAGAGGTCTGGCTCATGTATCTTAAAGCAAGCTTCAACAGTTATGGCCGAAACCTGCTTAGCTATCTCATAGACTGCTATAGCCTTCGCCCTAGCATACGGATTCGAGAAACCAGACCTACCAGAAATCAATTTACTATCTATTATGAGTCTTGGTAAAACAGGATTTACGCCAGACTTAATTGCGCTGATCACCTTATCAATCTCCTCAACAATGATGCTCAGTACCCCTGTTATAGCTAAGACCCTAATTACATCAGAATTATATAAAGCCATCTCTGTGGGATCTAAGAATTCTCTTCTGGCACCTATCATCGAGTCCGCCTCAATAATTATATATCCGAAGCCAGATTCCTCAAGCTCCTTAATGATTCTCTTCGCAGGGGTATCTGAGATAATTATTACTGGTTTACCAGATTCTCTAAGAATTTTACGTGCCTCGGTCGGCCCAGACGTCGTCTGAGCCGGCCCAGCAAATATTATGAAGTCTGGATCGTACTTCAAAATCTCTCTAGCACATTCAACGCATTCATCCACAGTAACCTTCGCTCCAGAGCCAACAACCCTTACGCTGATATCCTCTCTATCAGCCCTCTCATCTAAAAGAAACTCCAATAATGGCAGTGAACCCAAACAGCCAGCCTTTAACACGCCAACTTTAACTACAGTATTCATCATTTTCCACGCTCGGTCTTACCTTTTTTATTTTTGTGAATAATAGATAAGTGTTTTTAAATTTAAGCCAATTCTGATTGAAAATAAAAGTTTTCAATTTTTCCTTAAAGTTATTTTTGGATTCTATGAACCCCCAACGCTCTCGATTAATGGGCCGACAACCTCAGGGTAGCCTACAGCCATTATATGAATGCCTTTGCAAGACGGCTTCTTCTTCACCTCCTTTATAAAATCAGAAAAATATTCCACGTTATATTCATCGATCTTTCTTCTCCGCTCTTTTTTATCAGGTAGCTCAGATATGCTTTTGAGCTTATTTAGAAACTCTGCTGGAACCTGAACTCCGGGAACATGTTTAGCGAAGAACTCTGCTTGAGCGTATGATCTTGGTGGGAATATCCCTATTAGAAATGCCGCTTTCACGTGTTTAACAGCATCCAGGAAATCCAACGCGACATTAACATCAAAAATAACTTGTGTCTGGAAGAATTCTGCTCCAACTTCGGCTTTGCGCTCAATTTTTAACACTTCAACTTCTAGCGGCTTAAAATTCGGGTTTGCTGCTGCCCCAATATTAAATTGTGGGCGTGGACCATGAATCTCATTTCCGTCAATGTCTTTACCCTCATAAACCATTTTATGTATTAAGTCAACTAGCTGTGTTCCATCTAAATCATATACTGGCATGGCCGTTGGCATATCGCCCTGTCTTGGATGATCGCCCGTTAATGCTAAAACGTTTCTTATACCTAACGCTGCCGCGCCTAATAAGTCTGAGACAAGCGCTAAGCGATTTCTATCGCTACATCTAAGTTGATATATTACTTCTAGCCCTGTTTCCCTCTGAATTATATAGCTCGCAACGAGACTACTTATAGAACCCACACTTTTTGGATTATCTGTAACGTTTGCTGCAACTATTTTTCCAGTCTCCTTCAATATTTTTGCCCAAGAGATAACCTCAGATAGATCCATCGACTTATGGGGTTCTAGCTCTCCAGTATAAACGAACTTTCCATCAAGTATATTTTTCATTAGATTAGAGAAGGCTTGAACCATTCTAAACAACCTCCGAAAGCCTTGGTGAGCTTGAAATAGCTCTATTTCTTGGGGGCCTATATTTCCTAAATAAATCTAATCTATTTAGCTTCTTTAGTCTCTGATATATTAAGTACCAAGCGCAATCTTTAGTGACGGTTTTAACGACTTTCCCCATCTCATCCCTTACTTCAAATGGAACCTCACATTTTCCATCAACGCATCCGCCGCAAGGCCCATTCAATATACCCTTCGGACAATTGGTTACTGGGCATACCCCGCCGGTTTCACCTAACAGGCACTCGCCACAGGCCTTACATTTCTCGTATAGTATGCCCCCTTCCCTCTCCTGCGACCCAATAAATATTGTATTCTGTCCAGGGAAAACAGGAATTTCTGGAAAAACCTCCGTCAAGGTTTGGACACCAACGCCGCATGCAAGGGAGAGTATTGCGTCTACGCCCTCTAATTGCGGTCCTAGGGTTGTTGAGCATATATGATTATCGCACTGCTTAGCTACACTAGTAGCTTTGCACTTAAGGTTCATTTTTCCCTTTATTTTAGCTCCCATCTCGATAAGCATGCTATATAAAGTTGCCTCTCTCAGCCCTCTTGGAGGCTGCGTGCAGCCATCACAGCCAACAACAAGTATATTTTCATAGGGCAAAAGAAAACCCAATATTTCTTCTAGAGGTTTTGCCTTTACAACGATCATTCAGATCCCTCTACTCATGGTTTTTCTATTTATTATTTAATTTTTCTATAAATAGCTTGATCTGATTATCAAGCTCCCCAAGGTATCTTGGCGCTACAAAACATATTTCAAGTTTACCCCCAAGATTGATTTGTTTAAGAATATCCTTGAGCGCTTTTATATGTTTTTCAGCGATTTCATTGCCTTTCTCAAATTTACATTCGCTCTTCTTGCAAGCTGCTATCAGAATGCCATCAAACCCTTCGTAAAAGGCCTTAAGAACATAGAGCGGGTTGATCATACTTGAGCATGGAACTTCAAAGAAAATAACGTTATCCTCAGTATAGGTGAAATATTTATCTGGCGCAGGGAAATTAGCCCACTGGCAATAAAATACTGCTATTACCGGCTTCTTTCTCTCCACCTTTATCTCCTCAATTAATGGGCGGTATCTAGATATAGCTCCAAGAATTAGATCGTTTTCGAATCCCTCTAGGTTAATTGCGAGGGCTGGGCAGACAGATACGCATGCACCACAGCCCAAGCAAGATTCTTCATCGATTTGTGCTATGCCTGGGGAAACTATTTTAATCGCATTGCCTGGGCATGTATATGCACAGTTTCCGCAACCTATGCATTTGTGCCTATTAATTTGGGCTCTAATGAAGTATCTGTAGAAAAATAGCGCATCGCTGTCTAATCCAATCTGCCTCAGTAATCTTTGAAGCAGAATAAGACGGAATACTCCTACGTTACTTCCAACATTAAATCTACACTTATCACTCTCGCAGGGTACAATTACTATTTTTTTAACGCCATTCTTTAGTGCCTTAAGAAGAAATTCTGGCGGTATTCGCCCGATACACGGCACATATAATTGAAGAGAATTATCATCCAATATTCCATGTTTTTTTAAGCTTTCTCTAACTTGAGGATTTATCATGCTTCCTTTACATATTAGCATTAAATTATCTTTTCGCATCTTTTCAACGCAGCTAGAAAGCATGGAGGTTTCGTAGTAGGCTATTTCAATGGATGAAGAGGGACACGCGCTGAAGCAAAGACCGCAAACTTGGCACTTCTCTATATCTAAAATTAGATCCCCCGTCTCTTTGTTTAAGGATATAGCTTCAAAAGGACATATTGAGTAGCATATGAGACATTTGCTGCAATACTCGCTTTGTAGTTTTACAGGATTCTCAGTCAATATCTAACTCCCCCAGAGCACAATTAGTTTATTAATCGACTCTTTCTCTTATATTATTTATTCAAACAAATTTTTATGAGATCAGATAATTTCATGAAATGAGTCCATGTTTCCCATGAAAAATAACTGTTAAAAGGGTTGGGGAATATTTTTAGCATTATTTCTTCCTTTTCATAAGATATTCATGGATAGATTTAGCGGCTTTTCTCCCAGCCCCCATAGCGCTTATAACAGTCGCTTCGCCAGTAACTATATCTCCGCCCGCATATACGCCCTCAATACTAGTTCGCATGTTTTCATCAACCACTATTGTTCCATCCTCATTAACCTTAAGCCCAGGTGTGGTCTGCTGTATAAGCGGGTTGGGTCTTCGGCCGATAGCAACTATTACCGTGTCAATATCCATCATGAAGTTTGAGCCTGGTATAGGAACCGGTCTACGCCTCCCGGTCTCATCTGGCTCGCTGAGTTGCATTTTGATGCACTCTATTTTTCTAACCCAGCCTTTTTCATCGCCATAATATGCCACTGGAAGAGTAAGTATGTCGAATAATACGCCCTCCTCCTCAGCGTTTTCTATCTCTTCCTTTCTGGCCGGCATCTCGGCTCTTGACCTCCTGTAAACTATGTGGACTTCCTTAGCACCGAGCCTTAAAGAACATCTAGCCGCATCCATGGCCACGTTTCCAGCCCCGATAACTGCCACTTTATCTCCAACTTTTATTGGCGTATCCCACTTCGGGAATAAGTATGATCTCATTAGGTTGACGCGTATAAGGAACTCATTTGCGCTATATATTCCGCTGAGATTTTCTCCGGGTATACCCATAAATATTGGCGGCCCAGCTCCGGTGCCAATAAAAACGGCGTCGAATCCCTCCTCATTTAACAATTCAGGAATCGTATAAAGCCTGCCAATCAGGGTGTCTGTTTTTATCGTTATCCCAAGCTTTTTAATATATTCTATCTCCGCCTGAACTATGCTTTTAGGAAGCCTGAACTCTGGGATGCCATACATTAGGACGCCGCCGGGCTCATGTAACGCCTCAAAGACGACGACTTCGTGGCCAAGTTTAGCGAGGTCTCCTGCTAGAGTTAGTCCCGCCGGACCAGAGCCTATAACTGCTACGCGTTTGCCAGTATATGGCTTTTTCTCTGGAAGCTCGACACCATGCTCCCTTTCCCAGTCTGCCAAAAACCTTTCTAGCCTGCCAATTTGAACTGGGTCCCCTTTCTTGCCAAGTACACAATCTTTTTGGCATTGATCCTCCTGCGGGCAGACTCTACCACAGACCGCGGGTAAACTGTTCTTCTCCTTAATCTTCATTATGGCTTCCCTAAATTTGCCCTCTCTGAGAAGTTTGATGAAGGCTGGAATATCTATTTCAACTGGGCATCCTTTAACACACTGTGGTTCAGCGCACTGTAGACACCTCTCTGCTTCCATAAGGGCCTGTTCCTCAGTGTACCCTAACGCAACCTCATTAAAATTGCGTATTCTCTCGTGAGGCGGCTGCTTAGGCATTGGAACAGACTTAAAACGATCCCTTTTGCTCATAACAATTCACCCCTTTCAAAAATCTCAAGGGCTTTTTTCTCTTCCTCAATAAATGCCCTCTGCCTCCTTACCAGCTCTGTGAAATCTACCTCGTGGGCATCGAATTCCGGCCCATCTACGCATGTAAACCTTGTCTTGCCGCCAACTATTACCCTACATGCACCACACATCCCCATTCCGTCAACCATTATTGGGTTTAGACTTACAATAGTCTTGATCTTATATGGCCTGGTTACATCGGCTACGGCCCTCATCATTAGAGCTGGACCCACCGCATAAACCATGTCAAACTTATATCCCTTCACTAGTAGATCTTTGAGGAGATCGCTTACAAAGCCCTTATATCCTTTTGTGCCATCATCTGTAGAAATATATATTTCATCAGAGTATTCCTTCATTTCATCCTCAAAGATTAGTAGATTGGCCGATCTAGCCCCTATTATAGAGACTATCTTATTACCAGCCTCTTTAAGCGCCCTGGCTATTGGGTAGGCAGCCGCTATGCCAACCCCACCGCCCACAACGCATACAGACCCATAATCCTTAACTTCCGTTGGGTTTCCAAGAGGGCCAAGCAAATTTAATATTACGTCATCCTTATTTAGCCTTCCAAGTTTCTTAGTGGAGACGCCGACCTCCAAGAAGACCAATGTTATTGTCCCCTCCTTTTGATCCCAATCGGCTAGAGTCAGTGGAATACGTTCACCCGTCTTGTCCACTCTCAAAATGACGAATTGACCAGCCTTAGCTTTTTTGGCGATCTCTGGGGCAAGAACTTTAATAAGCTTGATCCCAGGCGCAAGTTCCCTTTTCTCAATTATCTTATACATTTTTTCGCCTCTCTTTTAAAGAGGGACTCGAATTTAGATTTTTTGTATTACGGCTTCTCTTAGATTTAACTTTTACGCTTTAAATGAAGGTTTATTAGAGAGACTTCTGGAAAAATATTGTGGTTATTATTACTCCGATTTCGAGGAATCAGTATATGGAGCTAATAGATACGCATGTCCACCTGGAAAGCGTTGCTGATCTAGAGGGAGCTATTAGAAGGGCAGCTAAAGCCGGGGTTATAGCGATAATCGCTGTGGGCTCCGATTACGAATCTAACATGTGGATTTTACGTGAAAGCCAAAAGTATGGAACTAGAAATTTAAAGATTTACCCGGCTCTCGGCCTTCATCCATGGGGCTTAGATGTATCAAGGGTTGATGAGACGATTGAGTTGATTGAGAAGAACATAGATAGTATTGTTGCTTTAGGCGAGGTTGGTTTAGATTACTGGTATAAAGAGGCAAGAAAGAGTGTCGAGGTTAAAGAGATGCAGAAGAAAGCTTTTTGGAGGATACTTAATCTAGCGAGGGGGAATAATAAGCCATTGTCCATCCATAGTAGGGGGGCTTGGATGGACTGCGTTAATATGGTTATAGAGGCTGGCGTTAAAAAAGCCATTTTCCACTGGTTTAGCGGGCCGCTTGAAGCCCTCAAGAAACTGCTTGATCATGGACACTATATTTCTGCAACACCAGCAGCAACCTACAGCAAGGAGCATAGAAAGGTTATCGAGCTGACGCCCCTAGAGAACATAGTTCTAGAGACGGATACACCAGTCGTTTATATGGGTGAGACGGTGGAGCCTGCCCATATAATTAAGGCTCTAAACGCCGTAGCTGAGCTCAAGGGAGAAAGGGTAGAAAAAGTGGCGGAGAAGACTACGGAGACGGCCAGAAAAATATTCGGCATCGGGTAAAAGAGACTCTTTATATTTATGGTAATTGGTTCTAACCGAAACTAAAAATGTTATGAAGTGCTTATCCAGCGGTATGTTACGAGTAATCTCAGAAGAGATGTTTGGTGAGCGAGCCAATAAACCTTGTAGGAGGATTATGGGCTCTCTACAACATTCTTATTTAGGGACTAACTTTAGACCCCTTATTAAGAGAAAACCTGAATGATCTCTATAGGAGATTTCATAGTCCGTGACCTCTATTCTCTTTTTGAAAATCGGCCCATCCAGCACAGTCGTTTCTATTTCGCCCCCCTCCCCAGCGGCATCAAAACCATATTTCCTGCCCAATTCTAAAAGCTTTTGGGCCAGCTCTGTGGTTATTATCTTCCCAAGGAAGCTCTCGTCTAGTGGATATGCGAAGACGCCAGTTATCATTGCGGTAAATCCCTCCCTTAAAACATCACCCAATATTTCCTCGGGCCCTTTAAGCCATAATGGGCTGAGACAGCGTAGCCCAAGCCTATCACATAAACTTTGTATTCTACTGGCCTGATACTTAGACCTTACAACGCCCGTGACAACCCCCTCAATACTGAAATATTGAATGGCCAGTTTTAGGGCTTTGCACAAACTCATTAACTCGCTTTCTTCATCATCTTCGGTCTCTAACTGTATTATCGGCAGCCCTATCGCCTCAGCCTGAAGCTTCGTCACCCACGCGTTTGGATAGTGGAAAAGCCTACTCTCAACACTTCTCGGCACTAGATTTATTAGGCAGATAACGTCGTGAGAGGCTTGCGCCCTATGGATAGCTAGGCATGAGTCTTTTCCGCCGGAGAATAGGGCGCCTAACCTCATAATTTCAACAAGCCATTTAAATTTTTCCTACAAACTTGATGATATTTGATCCCCGCAAAACATTTAGGGATTCCGCTATCACTGGGCATTTAGCCCTAAGCATGTATGCAACTGATTTACCCAAGATATGCTCTATCTCACTTATACTCTCATAGTATCCTTGCCCCTTTGCAATAATCACATCCGCCTCCCTAAGCTCCCTCCTAAAGTCTTCTGAGGATTCATCCATGTTTAAGCCTATATAATTATTGCCAGTTGTAATTACCTCGGCGACCTCCTGTAACCCGATCTCCAACGCATCTTCAATTGTAGCATCATTCAAGATGGGCCCGGACTTCACGGCGGCTATAACCTTAACAGGGTAATTTCTTACAATAGCTTCAATAAAGATCTTATCAAAAACTATCTCTCCAGCATTATCCAGTAAATATAAAATTCTCTTAGATTTTGTTAGAGCGTTTATGAGCCTTTCGGTCTCATTTATTGTGAGTCCCTCTCTCAGGCAGTTTAATAGTGCCTTCTCAATCTCTTCTATGGGCACATGGTAACCCTCAACTTCAAAATCTATAGAGTTCCCGCATACCGCCCCCAGGGCGGCGAATTTAAGGGCCTCAATACCCTCCCTATTATCAATCTCACGCTTTAGTATCGGCATTACCTTCATAGCAAGGCTATTAGATATCTTTTTTAAGCGCGCAAAGGGATCATTATTTCCCGAGATCCTCTGAACTGTTTTAAAGGTGTATGTGTGCAGCATTGCTGGCGTAACGTTCATCAATTTCTCTCCTTCCTCACCCAACCACCTTAACACCTCAAGAACAATTTTCCTCTGAACCTCTTCATCATCCGTAGCTTTTCTAGCCATATCATAGGCCGCCCTAAGAGTGCATGGTATACAAAGCAGGCGGACTCTCATCAGCACTTGCCTCCAATAACCCTCCTAAAACATCCCTCAACTTTTAAATAGCGGGTTTTTCTATAAATTTCCTCAATCTCCTAATAAATTTAAATACTTTAATAAATCTAGATAAAGGAATTTAGTATGTTTAAGGTTGGGGTCCCCTTGGGGCTAATAAATCTTAGGGAAGCTGATTGGTGTGCGCGCTAAGTGGAAGAAAAAGAGAATGAAGCGTGAGAAGAGGAAGAGAAAGAAGAGGCGTGAGAGATATAAGTAGAAGATGGTTATGTTAAGTAAAAGCTTCTAGGATAAGTTTGCTAAGGGAGGAGATTCTGGGCGGATAATGATGCTGAGATCATCTAAAATAGATCGCATTTTAGGTGTTATGAAGGATAAGCGTAAAACGCGCAATGTCGGAGTTTTGGCACACATAGATCATGGGAAAACGACCTTAACTGACCTGCTACTTGCTGAGGCTGGATTAATACCATATGAGTTGGCTGGAAAGATACGGGTTCTCGACTACCTTGAGGAGGAGCAGAGGCGCGGGATAACTATAAAGACCGCTAACATATCATTGCTACACAAGATTTATGGTGAGGAATACGTCATTAACCTTGTTGACACACCTGGGCACGTTGATTTCACTGGCAGAGTTACACGGGCTTTAAGGGCTATTGATGGAGCTATAGTTATAGTAGATGCAGTAGAGGAGGTTATGGCGCAGACAGAGGTTGTCACAAGGCAGGCGCTGGAGGAGCGTGTTAAACCAATATTATTTATTAATAAAGTTGATAGGCTGATTAACGAGCTGAAGATGTCTATTGAAGAGATCCGGGGCAAGGTCTCACG
>Ga0209394_1000845_pt1 | contig 20798 bp, 12 predicted proteins | sample JNZ201metaG_FD_184122 | JGI IMG/M metagenome (GOLD analysis project Ga0209394, IMG submission 184122) | Hot spring microbial communities from Jinze hot spring, China to study Microbial Dark Matter (Phase II) - JNZ 20120812A (SPAdes) (version 3) ... | reverse complement strand
CAACAATGTGTATTACTGGGTGCTCCATGTGCTCTTGCCTTATGGCGTCAAAGTATGCAGGGTTTCCGTCTGTCACGATCTCCCACGCTATTTTTCCTGCTTTCCTCGCAGCTTCCTCTACTACTTTATGCGCTTCATTAGAATCCTTAATGGATGCTGATGTGATGGGCTAGCAGAAACCTCGTTTCATAGTCTAGTATAGTCCAGAGGAACAGATCTCTTCCCCTGACCCTTAGGACTGTTTCATCGGCGTGCCACCGGTCTCCATGCTCACCTCTAATCTGTGATGTGTATCTATGTACGATTTCAACATACTTCTTCAGCCATGAGTATATCGTTCCATAGGAGACTTTGACACCATAAGTGGACTCTAAGTGCTTCGCAACGCTCCTAAGGCTAAGCCCCCTACAGTACAAGTCTAGGGCTGCAGCGATTACGTCAGGGCTAAACCTCAGCCACTTAAAGCCGCGTGGGTCTCTAAAATATGTGCCGCATTTTTTACAGCGGTAGCGCTGCACAACTCCGCTTTTATTGTACCTGCGCCCCCGCGCAACAATAGCCTTATGTTGGAGGATACTTAAGTGGTAGCGTGAGAACTACTAACCGAGCTTTATTCTCCTCCCGTTTCTCAGCGCCCGCCAGCTTACTTCCATCCAGCGCATGGTTAGGCTCAGTTCTCAGCGTAGCTGGCGTCTCTAGTGGAACAACGTCAAGCGGATGGATTTATCAAAACGGCGCAGCACCCTTCAACAATAATAGTGTTACATGGGCGCCTCAAACATATTTTGGCAGTCAGCTCATATATATCGTTATCTAGCGCCTAATGTTGGGATGCGGTAACCCATAGTATTCTTTGGGAGAATAAATTACCTCGTGCATGTTTGCATGGAACTGATGTTAGCTTGGCAACTAACTATCTCAAACAAAGTTTACCATCATAGTGGCCAACGGAGTTATCTTCTTATCTTCTAGACACTCAATCCGAGGAGATACTGTCTAGATCACTTGGATATGTAATGCATTATTCCGCGTTGGCGGTCTTCCCTATCCAAGCGCTAATAAATGCTGTACTACTTTTAGATGCAGCGTTATCGTCCTAGAAATGAGAAAATAACTAAGTATTCTTCAGGTCAAAAACATTTATTTCTTAAAATCAATACTATTTTGTTCGGTGAATCATATGGATTATAAGAGACCACGCGTCCTCTTGTTCCCGATAATCATGCTTCTATTGTTTTCACCCCTAAATTTACTTAGAGATGAGAGCTCCGTTAAAGTGTATATTTATGGTTTATCGGGTTCGCGTATTTTAGAGAAAATGAGAAACTATTTTAATAGTAGTCTTGGGGTGAGCGTCACTTTATATAATTTGGATGAACCGCGCGCCCTCGACGAGTTTTTAAGCATAATTAATTTGTTGATTAGAGAAGGCATCAATGTTTTCCCCCCACATATTTGCACCCCTTGCGAACTACAGCATGGGCTGAAATGGCAAGACGTATATGTGAGGTATTTATCTCCACTTCTGCTCTTTTTTCGAGGTGAAAGATTAAATGCTATTGTGATTTCATTATTCGATCAAGAATTATTCGATCAAATAATGAAAAACTCAGAGGACGCGGCTAAACTTTTCTTATGGAATAAGTCCAACATCATTAAACTAAATGAAGAAGTGAGGACGCAAATAGAAGAATTGTTTAGTAGGGAAAAGATTAAACCCCACATGGACGTTTTCCAGGTTTTACCACTTATCATAGCAGCCGCATGCGCAGACGCCATAAATCCATGCGAATTCTTCATTTTAATAGTTTTTCTATCCCTTGTCGCCACGCGGTTGGGTAAAGGAGCAGTATTAAAGTTTGGTATAGCGTTTTCACTAGCTATTTTCATAGCCTACTTTATGATGGGACTTGGGGTATGGAGATTGATCGGCTATGTCCGTGAGGCAAAATTATTCATTGTTATCCTTGGCTTATCTCTTGGACTCAGATCAATACTGAATTTCGTATTCGGGTTATTTGGGCTCTCGATAGGTTTGAGGGAGACTATTGGAAGCTTCCTAAACAGGAGATTTAAACGCATACCAAAATTCCTTTCAGAAAGTGTTGCCCAGTGCTTAAGGGGCTTCTCCGATAAACCTATATCAGCCTTCTTCATCGGAGTTATCACGAGCATTTTTCTCCTCCCATGCACGTCAGGGCCATACCTAATAGCTCTAAGCCTCATAGCAGATGTGGAGACACAGATGCAGGGATTCCTACTGCTTACACTCTACAACAGCATATTTATTGTCCCGTTCATAGTGATAACATTAGGCATATATCTACTGAAAATAAAGACCGGGGAACTAAAAAAATGGGGTTCCAGTAAACAAAGATGGCTAAACCTGATAAGTGGACTAGTGATTGTGGCTCTAAGCGCTTATTTAATAATATATTCACTCTAACTTAATTGTCTAATAAAGGCTGAGCTAGGATTAAAACTAAATAATCGCTTTACCGAGGAGACGAATAGCTTAATTTCATGTCTTCGATTTAATTGCAGCCCTTAAAAAGCTTATGTAAGTTCATCCGGCAGATCGCATCATTTTCTTACGTACTTTATAAGTGACATGCGATCTGCGGGCTTACAATTATACCAGACCCACCTAAATAAACTCCAATGTCAGCAACCTCAAGTATAGACTCCATCGATATTCGCTTTTCATCCGAATATTATCGCTGACCAATCTTAAGTTATAAAGAAAATGAAGTTTGGAGTTTGTTACCGTAGGGCTTTTATATTCAGAAGGCAATTTATTTTTAGATATCCTTATGATGAAGAAAGAGTGGAAAAAAGATGCGGGTCTCATTATTCCGCTATTTTCCATTGGTTTATTAATGAGATTGCTTATTTCCCCTTATACCAGCCATGGATACGACATTAATATTCACAGAGTCTGGTTATTTCGGCTTCTGAAAGAAGGTTTGTTTTTCTACATATCTTCTGAGGGAATTGAACTTTTTGGGGAATACTGGGGTCATGACCCTGATTTTTGTGAGCTACCTCCAATTTTTCCTTTAACACTTTTCATAATGGGAAAAGTATACTCTTTAATTAGACTGCAATTGGACGACATCTATTTACTTGTTATGTTTATGAAAATCCCTCAAATAATAGCTGAGTGCTCAATTTCTCTTCTCATATATTTTCTTGTTAAGAGAGAACGCTCATCGAATATGGGTGCGTTTGCAGCGCTAATTTTCCTACTTACTCCTTTCACCTTCCTTTTAACCGCGGTATGGGGTGCGCCGGAAAGTATAGTATCACTCTTTGTTACAGCGTCAATGTATATGATTTATAAGGAGAATTATCTCCTCGCATCCTGCTTGCTCGGAGCTTCTTTAATGGTTAAGCCATACACCATAGTTTTTCTGCCTATCATAATTCTATTTTCTTATCCGCATATAGGAGCACGTAAAACTTTTTTACAATTTATGTTATTCGTTCTCTCTGCGTTTTTTGTAGCATCGCCTTGGCTCATAGTTCAAAGAGAAGTCTTTATAGACGCTATGTGGTCGGGAGCTCTCCATAATCTAGGGGTTAGAATCCCGAAGGGAGTAATATGGGGTTTTCCAAGTTTCTGGCTGATCGTGGACATCATATGCAGCATTACAGGTTTCCCCTATGAGATTATAGCTCCATTTCAGCTTTACGTATTTATATTTTTGGCGTTTGTGATCTACTTTATGACTGTAAAGCTGCGATTGAATCTTAAGAAGGAAAACTTATGGTTTGTATCCCATCTTTTCCTCTTTTGTTTCATGATGTTCTTCCCCTCAGCCCACGAAAAATGGGAGTATTCCTGCTTTCCTCTTCTTTTAGTTGCATCCTTTTTAATCCGTAAGCGCTTACCCTTCCTCTTTCTAACCTATTTTGTTCTGGCTTTTTCTCTTTCTGGAGCAGTTTATGGTGATGGCAAATACTTTTTTGAATCCGCAGATGTTCTTCCCATGCCCCGCAGCTTTATATATGGCGGTGTTCTAGCTGAGAAATGGTACTATTTTCTTAAGGAAACTGTAAAAATTATGGGGGTCGTTTTCTCTCAAGCTCTTTCGGCATTTCTGTTTTTAGGAATTTTCCTGCTGCACCTATCAATTTTATGTAATCTGTCAGAGTTTAAAGATCTTATGAGAAAGACTTCTAGAGAGAAGTTTTCAAGATTACATCAGATTCAATTAGATAGTTTTCTAAAATCTTCCGTAAAAAATGAGAAAGCGGACGCTTTAACGAGTCTTGAACAAAACATTTCTAGGGAAGTTGAGGAGACAACTAATGCATTCAACCTTCTCCTAAATGCGCTCCAGGACATCTTCCTAAAAATCAACGAGGTCGAAAAAATGCTGAGATCCGGAGAAATTAATGAAAAAGTGTATTACCTCTTAATGGGCTCCCTTGCAAAAGAATCCCTCATAAAAATTAATAATATTTATGCTTTAAGAGACAGGTTAGAGCTAATTAGAGCAAGAGCTAAAGCTGAGTGGGCTAAAGAAAAAATGGAGATAAGCACATTTTTGTCTTCGGAAAATCAGAGAATTCTTGAATGGGATACTCATCTTAAGAAGAGTTTTTATAGGTCTCTGAATGTATGGGAAAACATAGTTTCTTTAGTTGAGAAATCTCTCTCTTATCTAACTATTGAAAGAGAGCTGTTAATTATTGAGCAATATTTATCTCTCATTAAGAAACATGTCTCTTTACCAACAGAGATAATTGAGGAATGTCAAAAAATATGTGAGCAACGTTTAAATGCGATCTTAAAAAACTGGTCTGTGAGCAGGCGCAACATAATTGAAGAAATCTCAAATATTGAAGAAAAAATTTCTCAGATGAGAGAGAAGATTAGGGAGATCGAGATAAGATTCGCTGTTGGGGAATTCACTAAAGAAGCGTTTGAGCACATGCTCAGCAATTTACAATTATCATTGAAAAGTATGGAGGAAGATAGCCTTAAAATGAAGAAATACCTGCAGGAGATAGATGAAAAATGTTTAAAAGTCTCCAGAATGTGGAAAGAAACTATACACTTTAATTAATTGGCAAGTTTATTTTATGTTGGTTCTAGTTTAGCGGAATCCATTAAAATCGCTAAGTATGTTTTCTAAAAACCATTAAGGACGCTTTAGCCCGGTATATTCGCCTTAAACTATATCTGCAGTTTCCTATATGAAACAATATCAGGAATTATTGGGGTGACGAATTCTCTTAGAGTTCATAAAATTAAAGCCAGCAAACTAAAAGAGGGAGCTCATTAATCCGGCAGGTGGACTGATAAATAGTAGCCCTAAATTTTCATTTATTAGAGAGACTTTGATTTAGAGGAGAAAAACAGTTAGATTGATTTCATGTCTTCAGCTTAATTGTTTTGCCTGTTTTAGCGGATTCATAGGCTGCTTCCATTATTTCCACCACATGTTTTCCTTCTTCTGGGGAGCCTATTGGTTTTAGATCGCTAAGTATGCATTTTATGAAGTGGCGGTGCGTGTGCTGCGGCTCTTTCTCCTTAGCCAATACTGGCATAATCCAGCTTGAATCTTTTTGTCTATAGAATGCTACCGGCGTATTAAAATAGTTTAAGAGGACTGTTCCTTTCGTCCCGTATATGCTTGTTCCCTCAAGTGTCGCAACCTGCGTCCAGCTAGTCTCCGCTATAGATATTGCCCCATTCTCCATCTCCATAAGTAGCGCACAATTATCCTCCACTTTCGCAGGTTTATCTAAGGTGGCTGTTAATGCCGACACGCTTTTAACCTTACCCAGCAGATACACTATTTGGCTTATTGCGTAAACCCCCAAATCCAGTAAGACGCCGCCATGAGCTCTTTCAAGATCAAAGAACCAGCAGCTTTTTTCCTCACCAAACATTCGAGCTACTTCCTCCTGATATTTCTCTGGTCCCCCATGAGCTACGCGAGATCTAGCCATACATATTTTTCCGAGATCACCGCTGTTAAGAAGATCTCTAACGTAGTCGAAGGCAGGTGTATCAAAATAGACGAACGGTAAAACCATAACCTTTAAATCGCTGCGTTTACGTGAAGCATTCACGATTGCTTCGGCATCTTTTGAATTTGTGCACATGGGTTTCTGAATAATTACGTGTTTTCCAGCATTAATTGCGTTTACAGCAATTTTAGCATGTGTTGGATGCGGAGTAGCTACTACTACGGCGTCAATGTCGTTTCTCTCTAGAAGTTTCATATAGTCGGAATACCAGAATTTGATGTTAAATCGCTCAGCGGTGAGCCTCGCCCGCTCCTCCTTTATGTCCGCTACGGCGACTACTTCCGCCTCTTCTATCGCCTTAAGCTCGGGGATATGAAAGTAGTTTGATATGCCACCACAACCAATTATGCCGAAACCAATCTTTTTCATCTACAATCCTCCTAGCGGCAAACATATTCTTCTTCCCTCAAGCGCTGAGCGTAGCCCAGCCTCTAAAACCTCTTGAACATTCCTATTAAACTCAACGTTTAAAGGTTCCCCCACCTTCATATCTTTCTCTATGCATTCTAAGAAGTATTCTGGACCGTTTCTCAAGCCTTTAGGCGGTTGAGGCGGATCTATAACCTCATGCAATATATCCCTATAGTTACCCTTAGTCTTAACTGAATAGAAATGTAGTTTTCCATCCTCCTCCACTGCAAGTGAACCGTCAACACCGTTTATGATCGGCCCATGGATGGGGTAGGATCCCACCTGCGACCAACATGCTTCGGCTATGCCGAAAGCGTTCTTGAAATCCATTATGATCACGGCGTTGTCATCCACTTCTAAATATGTTCTGGCTAATGTTCCCATAACCCCCACTACGCTTTGAGGCATACGCCCCAGAAACCATAGCGATAGGTTCACGCCATAACAGCAGTAATCCATGAGCGCCCCAGCCCCATTAAGCTCTTTATTGTAAAGCCATGTGTAGAAGTAGGGTGAGCAGCCTATCTCCTTTGGCCCCGCGTGGGCTCCTCTAAAACGTATGTGGAAGATTTCGCCTATCCTGCCTTCCTTAACCATCTTGTATGCTTGTTGTATAGCCGGGCTCCACGTCGTGGGATAATTAACCATCACCTTTATTCTATGTTTCTCAGCCGCCTTAACTATCCGTTCAGCTTGCTCCAGGTTAGCGGACATGGGTTTCTCCATAATTACGTGGACGCCTTTTTCGGCAGCCGCCTCCACAACGTCCGCATGCCTACTATTCTCCATGCATAGCAGTATTAAGTCAAGGTTATTCTTCTCAAGCATCTCTGAGAAGTCTGTATAGGTTTTATTTACGCCGTAGAGATCCTTCACCCTCTCTAAAAGCGGAGGGTTTAAGTCGGCTGCAGCCACAACATCCACTTTCTCTGTATTTTTAAACTGATTAAGCAACCCCCAAACGTGATCGTGAACCAGACCCGCTACTCCCAATCTATATTTTCGAGACATAATTGTGTGTTAAGCAAATCCAAAATATAAATTTAGCTAACCACGAAAAATTTAACAGAATTATAAATGAGTCTAGGAAAGGGCCGATTTCCTGAAACTTAAATACTGTAGAGATCCATCAAAATTGTGATCGTTAAGGTTGACCAGCTGAAATCTGGAGCCCCCAAAGGCTCGCCAGTTAAACTATTGTAGTTCTCATTACATGTAGGGCCAGAGGCCATAATGTCAAGGGCTTTCTCAGCTAGTTGCTTAGCTTCCTCTGCGAAACCATACCTCTTCAATCCATTGTATGTGAACCAGAGTATGTTTATCCATGAGCGGCCCCTCCAATACCCTTTAGGATCATACTCTCTATGATCTGCGCTAACTGTCGGAAGCGGGAACCTTGTCCAGAATTCCTTGGGGTTAAGGAGATGTTCCACTAGACTTTTAGCCTGCTCCTCTGAGGCTATGCCAGCGTAAAGTGTGAGGAACGCCGCCGGGCTCTTAACTTTAATTTGCTTATGAGTCTCCTCGTAAACATCGTAGAAGAATCGGGTCTCTGGATCCCACATATACAATAGTATTTTACTTGCGGTTTCGTCAGCAAGTCTATTATATTCTTCAGTCTTTTCATGCATGCCCAGTCTTTCAGCTAATTCAGCTAAAACTTTTCTCTGGAGATAAATTAGGCAGTTAAGATCTACAGCTTCCACCGGCGCCATACGGATTTCCCTGTACATGGACCTGTATTTAGAGGGGTTTGTCTCAAACATTTTTATTGCCTCATCCCATCTAACCGAGTTATCCCAGCCAGACTCTAGGTAATCCACGTAGGCCATAAGTTGATCTTTATCCGCGTCTCTAGCAACCCTAAACCATGCATCGTATCGATCTAAAACCTTGAAGGCGTTAACAAGGAAATCCTCTCTACCACCAGAATCCATTATACTTTTAACAGCTATGGCTAATACTGGGGGTTGAGTAGTCCATGGAGAGTAGTCATCAACACCCCAAAATAACTTGCAGAACTCTTTAGACAGGAATATTTCATGGGGGATACGTCCATCCGGCTTCTGTGCCCCAAACAGATTTAAAAGTTCTTGTTCAGCCATTCTAACGTCATATTTTGAGAGCACTATAGCGTGAAAAGAAGAATCCCAAAGCCACTGATGCCTAAAAGCGAATTTACTGGGCATAGTGAATGGATTTTTAAGGGCTGGGTTATCCCAGACGAAAGCTCTGTTTGCAAATATAACATACCACATGTATTTCCATAAGAGCGCATATTCGGGTTTTACGTTGTTTAATCTGGGCAATTTATTGATGATACTCTTCACCCACTCTCTCTTTTCGCTTTCCACGAAACTAGGATTATTTAACACAGCCTTAGAGGTCTCGATCGCTTTAGAGAGAAAGCGATCTCCAACAACGGTAAAGATGAATGATCTTTTGGGAGCAAGGCTAAATTTTATTTCATATGTAGCCTGACCATCCTCAATGCTAGCTGTCATGGAGCCATTTGAAGTCACGCAAATAAAGTAAGAATTTCCATAAGACCCCTCCAGGACCCTTTCATGAAAATTTAGACGTAAATTAGCCATCTTTGTTATCCTATCCCTAAAGTCGGGATTAAACCAGCTGAAGGTGTTCAGGTTCCCCTTCGCCCTTAGATCTATTTCTGCTGGAGACAGATTCCGCATAGAGTACACTAATATGTCATTGTGTGCAGACATTTTTACTTCTAGTTTAACGTCGCCAGCTGCTAGTAGACTATATACTACGCCGTCAGACCAAAGCTGATGCCTAGAGGATAGATGAGGCTCCACTATCTCTAGAAGAGGTCTAGCCTCAAAATATTCCCCAAAAGAGAAAAACTCAATGTTCCCTCCAGACAACCTAGCCGCCGTTAAGTTTCCAACAACCTCCCCTTTCCACCTTAAAATAATTTCTCCCTCTACCATAAACATGTTTTTATCTCCTTCCCTAAGAAAAATGTTACTAAGTTTTGAGATCGCTTCAGCGATCCCTTTTTCAATCGTAATATTGTAGAAGTTGCAAAGATTAATTAATCATTTTTCAGAGTGATATAGGTGGCAGGCAATCTTCGTTTCCGGGCTAATGTTTTTCAGCTGGGGTGTCTGTGATAAACATTTCTCCATGACATATGGACATCTTGCTGAGAAAACGCAACCTTTCTCTACCCTAAACTTTTTCAAAGATTCTATCAATGTTAAATCTATTTTATCAGTCCATCTGCGCTTAGGGTCTGGCACCGGTATAGAACTTATAAGCAGCTTAGTGTATGGATGCAGTGGATCTTCGATCACTTGGTTTTTCGGTCCCTCCTCAACGATTCTGCCGTAGCACAATATAACTATGTTATCTGCCAGATAGCTGGCCGTATGCAAATCATGTGATATATATAGGCATGAAATTCCATGCTTCTCCTTAAAAGACAATAGATGATCTAGAAAGATGGCCCTAAGGGAGACGTCTATCATGGATATCGGTTCATCGGCAACGATAAGCCTAGGCTTAATTAAAAGTATCCTCGTCAGCATAAATCTCTGTCTTTCACCACCACTAAGCTGATGCGGATATCTTCCAAGAAGATCTTCTGGCCTAAGCCCTATGTCTTCCATAGCCTTAATAATGAGGTCGCGTGCTTCCTTCCTGTTGGATGCCAGTTTAAATTTTTTGATGGTAACTTCAAGAACCCTGTCAACTCTGTAGAAAGGATTATAGATGCTGTATGGATCTTGAAAAATAGGCTGAACCTCCCTATAATACTCCATCTTGTTTTTCTTGATCCACTCGGAGACTTTTCTACCCCTATATAGAATCTCGCCTGAGGTGGGTGGCAGAAGCCCCAGTATCATTCTGGCTATGGTGGTTTTACCGCTCCCGCTCTCACCTATTAAAGCCGTTATCCATGGTTTACTTGGCATGCTAAATGAGACGGCGTCTACAGCCTTTATAATCCTCCTAGAGAATAACCCTAGTCCACCTCCAACTTTAAATTCCCTACTTACATTCCTCAACTCCAGTAATGGTTGATCCATATTTCAATCACCCATATAGGTGGCAGGCTACGAATCTTTCACGTTCAACCTCTCTCATGGGAGGCTCAACTTTAACGCATAACTCTATCGCATGTTGACATCTGGGATGGAATCTGCAGCCTGAAGGCCAGTTTAAGGGGCTTGGAGCTAGACCAGGTATACCTTTAACATATTTTTTCCCTATTGCGGGTATTGCTGAAATTAAGCCCTTAGTGTATGGGTGTAATGGGTCCTCGAACACTTGGCTGATTGAACCAACCTCCACAATTTTTCCAGCATACATTATTGCTATTCTATCCGCTACCTGCGCATGTGCCGCCATATCATGTGAAACCATTATAACTGTCATACGGTAATTTTCTTTAAGCATTCTAAGGAGCTGGAGAATACCCCTCTGAACTACGACATCTAGGGCCGTTGTCGGCTCATCCGCAATTACAAGGCTTGGCTTAAGGGCTATGGCTGTCGCTATTATAACCCTCTGCTTCATACCGCCGCTAAGCTGATGCGGATACATATCTGCGACCTCAATTGGTAGTCCAACCTCTTTCAGCATTAATAATGCGACCTCTTTAGCTTTCTCCTTATCCATGCCACCATGATCTATTATGGCATCAACCATCTGCTCCTCAACTTTTATGACGGGATTCAGCGAGTTCATGGCTCCCTGAGGGACATACGCGAGTTTAGACCACCTAATCCTCCGGAGCTCTTCCTCAGGAACCCTTAAAATATCTATTCCCTCGAAAATAACTTTTCCAGTAGGTATATAGCCTGGGGGTTTAACGAGCCTAAGAATCCCCTCGACGAGAGTGGACTTACCGCACCCGGATTCGCCCGCTATACTAAGAACCTCATTCCTATACGCTTTAAATGATACACCGTCTACAGACTTATAGTCGCCCCAAACACTCCTGTAGTAGACTCTGAGATTATCAACCTCAAGTATAGGCTCCATTAGCATTCACTTTTTTAAAATCTAATTGCTGACTAATTTAAGTTTTGTTGCCACCATTTCAGCGCCTAGAATTCGCCATGAAGTCTATTTACAAAGCACCCTTCAACTTTAGAGGATTGGTCTAATGGGAAACCATAAAATGAACCATACAATTTGTAAAGAGACTAGTGATACAAGCAGCGCTCTTAATTTTTTAGAATAGGCTAAGCATTGAGATATCCCCATGTACAACCCAGGCAACGTTGTACAGAAATAGAAGGGGTAGACCCATCTACGTGAAACGTAAGCTAAAATGACATATGGAATAAAGTTTGACGTTATCCATAAGAGAATGAAGAGCTCAGCTAACCCTTTTCTTCTCACAATTTCTATGAGACTTACTGGCATAATCAGCCATATGCTCCACCATAAGGGCGTATATATTCCATAGTAAGCTATAAGGTAATGTTCCCGTAAGCTCCCATTAACAATCTCCGTTACTTTAGAAATATAATATGGGATTGGAGGGAAGGGGTCTAGAGGGTTAATCCATTTCAATGGAAGGATGACTCTCTCAGGGTCATCGTATTGAAGAACGCTATGATAACTGAACATATAATTTAGGTGATTGAGCGGGTTACCACTAAAAACCCCATAAGCAATATCATAAGCCCATAAGCCAACTAGAAGAATAATTAGAGCCATAAGAATTATTCTCATTGATAAGGTAAACCATTCAAAAACGGTTTTCATCCTGAGCTTTCTCTCCTTAAAAATCTCTTTGGCTAATAGAAAGGGAACTACGCCGAGACTAAAAATGGAACTTAGCTTGCATAGTAGAGCTAAACCGAATAGTAAGCCGCTAGAATCGTATTTCTCCTTAACTAGCATGATACTTGCAGCGAGAACAAATGTTAGAGCGGCGCCATCAAGCATGCCTATCTGCCCGATGTTAAAGGCCATTATATCAAATGAAAACAGCAATGCTGATGAAAATGATGCGATTCGGCTCTTAGTTAGACTTAACATAAGTAAATATAGTAAACTTATGGATAACGAGCTAAAGAGGATTGAGAAAAATCGCCAACCAAGCGGGTTATCCCCAAAAATCGTGATGCCAACCATAATTAATATTTTGACTAGAGGTGGATGTTCATGGTTGGTTGATTTACCCTCAAGAAGCAGCCTTGCAGCCTTAACGTAATGTACTTCATCGAAAACAAAGCCTGTCTCATAATATTTCTCTCCATGCTCAGGTCCTGGAAAATTTACGATTAATAATCTGATGATGAGAAAAGATAAGGTTAAGAGTAGGGTGGCGAAATTGAAACTTTTAAAGGTTACACGCCTAAAAACACCTGCCCTTTTATATTCAGTCTTAATTCTACTTATTATCGCTCCATAAAATCGGAGAAATATTTTTGTGTTTAGGAAATGGTTCTTCAAAATGCTCCTAACTCCCAATAAAATAATTGTTATCAGGCTGAGCGCCCCAAGAATTGTTGTCATATGAATGTTCAATCCGTTTAGAAAAGTGAGTTGCGGATATATGTAGCTCGAGAGGTTTAACGCGTATAGATAGTAATTAAGGAACCAGTGTATTATGATTGGTGTCTGAAAACCATAAGCTAGATACGCTAACCCCATAATTAAACCCTGTATGAATGCTGAGAAAAATTTCCCGATGCCCCATGTTGTCGGAGGAGCATAATGTGAGAGACTGAAAAGAACTGAGGTTAAGATTAACATCAACCACTCGCTGGAATTTACCCCCCTCAAGAAGCCGTATTCCGTAATGGTTTTTAAATTGGCAATGCGCTTCCCGCTCTCAGGGCTAATGAGGACTGAAAACGAGAGTTTCATTTTTTCCCTCCATGAGACATTATATTCATTCAGTTTAAGTGAGGTAAGGTATGTTGCTGAGAAAACACCTATTGGCAGTATGCGGAACACAGCTTCCTCGACTAGGGGTGAAACTGAAAACTGCAGTAAGGCTACTATAGGATCCTTGGAGATGGGGGCTTGTCCGACGGGTATTCCATAAGTCTCCTCAATTAAATGGATAATTTTTGACGTAAGATACGCTAAACATGATAGGAAAGATGCGGCGAACAGTGGATCTCTAATCAGCCAAACGCTTAACTCCCCTCTAAAAAACTCTCTGAAGCCCTTGTAGATAAGACTTCTTCTGAAGGAGACTAGGAAACATAAAATATACACCAAGGAAAGCATGGTGAAAAGAAGACCTGCATTGATTTCAACATATAGATTTAAAAATTCAATTAGAAGGTTCGATTTAAATGTGTAGGTCTCAGATAGCGTAAAAAAGAAAAGCCAGAAGCCGAGCGGTATACTAGCCATCATAAATAGTAAAAGCGTAAACGCAAGGGCGGAAAATAAAATTTTTAGCAGAAGCTTGCCCGTCTTAACCATCAAAGTAAACATCACCACCAACATATAGAGAGCAGCCTAAATCCAATTAATATTTTCTATCTTTATTATTGCAGCTTTAGGTAAATGTTTGGAGTGAAAAACGCAACGTAATAACAGCCACTTCTGCTTAATTAGGATTAATTAAGCCAAAAACTAACTGAATAATATTTAGAAGAAAATAAACTTGAATTGAAAATAAAAGAGGGGAAATGATCGTTAAGCTTTTCTTCTTCTTGAACCCACTATCCACCCTATTGCCACACCAACTACAAGTGCGCCTACTCCAGCTCCAGCAACGCTAGCAACATCCGGAGTTGGAACGGAGACGGTGACGGTTTCAGCGGCTATTGTTGTCGTTATTGTTGTTGTTACAGTGATAGTTTTAACCCCAGGGACTTCTACTGCCGGCTCAATCCTTGCGAGCAGGAAGAAGAATGTAGGCCACCAATTGAAGGGCACCATATACATATTTTCTTGCGATGGCCACCCCTTCCAGTATTTTGTGCTGAAAGTTTGCACGAAAGTCTTTTCGACAGCCGGAACAGTTATACAGTCTCTCTGAATAATATAGAAGGCTTCCTCAAGTAATGATGGGACTCTCGGATCGTCGAGAGAGATCGTCCAGAGCTCATCTATTATGGGATCCAGCTCCGGATTCACGTATCTTGGATTTGCACCCTGGATCCCAGGTGTGCCACTTACGTTACCGATCGGCGCATACCACTTGCTGTGAAATACGTCTATGCTTGGAACAGGATCACCCATTATCCAGCCCGGTGTGCAATGTGTGCATATCCTTATGTCATATTCTCCACGCGCAGATAGCTCGCCTGTTAATGCTCCACCTATTCTTGTCGTAGCGTCTATACCAATGGCTCTGAGCTCATCAAGCAAGTCGTAGCCTATGTAGTGTGCTGCATCTTCACCCAAAAGAAGCTCCACTGTAAAATCTGTCCCATCAGGTAATTCTCTCCACCCATCCCCATCCACATCTTTAAATCCAGCCTTATCAAGGAGCTCTTTCGCTTTTTCAGGATTATACTCAAGTAAGTCAACACCATATTCAGCTTTTATTCTTTGTAGCGCTCTTTGAGCCAATGGCTTATATTTCTCGAAGACGCCCCATGAATACGGCATCGGCAAGAGCCAGTCCGTTGTTGGCGTACCATTAGATAACGCGTACATTCGAGCCAGCTTTTCTCTATCCACAAGTAATGCTACAGCCCACCTGAACTCGCGTACGCTAAATGGATATTTAGCAACATTAAATGAATTGATTCCGTATGGGCATGGATCTGGATAAGGTGCTATAACAACCTGGCCTGGCATCCTTGCCATGGCTGTTTTAACAGCCTCCCAAGTGAAGGTGTGAGGAAGAACTACATCCACGTCACCTCTCACAAAATCTTCAATATCTATATCTAGTGGAGGAATCCCGCGCCAGACCACGTATTTAGGCTTAGGTAATATCCCCAGAGTTTTGCCCCAGTAATCTTCTCTTCGTTCCCATATCCACATGCCCAGTTCTGGATAAACAGCGTAGAGTTTATATGGTCCGGTGTCTACTGGCGGCCAATTCTTAAATGTTTTCGGATCAACGTTCTTCCATATATGCTCTGCACATATATAGGGTAGATAGCTCCACATCCTAAAGACGTGGTGGAATCTTGGATTAGGTTTCTTCAAGTATATTACTAAGGTATAGTCGTCAACAAGCTCCACTTTATTAATCCATTCCCTAAGGTACGCTGAACCACCGAACTCCGGATTAGCCATCACCATGTTTATGGTGAAAACGTGGTCTCTAGCCGTGAAGGGATGCCCATCGTTCCACGTTACCCCTCTCCTAATGCGATAGATTAATTTCGTATAATTTTCCTCGTATTCCCACCCAATTGTTCTCCAATATATTATTTCCCCGGTAGCGTAGTTAATGTACCAGTCATACTCCTGCACTATCTGATGCCAACCAGATCCCCATTGAGTCCCCTGAGGAATATATGGATTAGCGGAATCAAACACCGTGAAATACTGTGGCGCCATTATCTCCGTGATAAGCGTCTGTTCTCTGGGAACTGGTAATGTTACTTGCGCACCGGTGTTTTTCGGCAACAATATTATTATGCTGCTAGTCACTAGAAGAGCGGCTAACACAAAATTAAGAAGAGCTTTTGTCAAATTCATAGTAAACTCCCTCAAAATTAATCTTTGAAGAAATTATTATTTAAAACTTGCGCGTTTTAAAGCCTATCTCAGAATTCCAGCATCGTGATCTCGTAGAATTAAACGATTTTGGAAAATTCAATAATCGACATCTTTAAATCTTAAGTTATTTTCACATTATGAGCGATTTTTCTTTTAAAGTCTTCTAAATTCCCGTTATCTTTTTAAGCCTTGGATTAAAAATTTCTTCCATACCTATGTTGATGAGACTTAAGGAAGTAAACAGAAGAATTAATGTTATTGCTGGAGACAATAATATATGGTAGTGCCCTAAGGAAAGAGCGCCAAACGCGAGCGCCCAATTTATCATAAGACCCAGCGATGGGATTTCTCCTGGGCCCAATCCCAGCAGTCTTATTCCTGTCTCAGCAAATATTGCCCCTATTATCGCGTTAGTGAGACCCATACCTATAAATGGAGCAATATTTGGAAGAATTTCTTTAAACATTATTTCAAAACTATTGAACCCTGTTACCTTAGCTAGGTCAATGTAGGGCCTCTCCTTCAAACTCAGTATTTGCGCCCTTATTACGCGGGCGCTTGCTGGCCAACTAAATATCGATAAGACAATGCACATTAAGATTAAATTTAATCTTGTGTAAGCTGCAACGGCTATTAAAATCGGTAAGCTTGGTATGACAAGCACGGTGTTCGTTACACCGTTAAGCACCTCGTCAATCTTACCGCCAAAATAACCAGCCGCCATGGCAACGACAACCCCGATTAAGGTAGCTAGTCCTCCAGAAATTGCCCCTATAAGCAAGGAATTTTTTAGGCTCGCTAATAATAAAGCGAGCACATCCCTTCCGTAATGATCTGTTCCTAAAGGATGTTCAGGGGAAGGAGGTAGATATTTTTCAAAGGTTCCGGATTTAAGAACTCCTTGACCTTTGAGGATATAACTGTTTATTACGGGTTCAGCCAAAGACAATATTATAAACAAGGCGATTATGCTAAAGCCTATATCAAAAATTATTGATCTCTTAAAAAAATTTAGAACGCTTTGTACCTTCTTTTTAAACTCAAGTACTGGTCTCACTATTTCACTCACCGACCCTTATTCTTGGATCGATTAATGGGTACATCAAATCCATTATTAGGTTAGCTGTGAGAACCGTGAAAATCGACATCAGCACGATTCCCTGAATAGTATTGTAGTCAAGGATATTGATGGCAAACTGTAGTAGACCACCTATTCCAGGATATTGGAAAATCCATTCTACAAGATAAGATCCATTCACTATGAATCCAAGTGACATGGCTAATCCTGTTGCTTGAGGTAACAAGGCATTCCTCAGAACATATCTGTTTAGTAACCTAATTTTTTTTAATCCCTTCGACTGGGCAAATAGGAGGTAGTCTTCACCCACTATAGATATTGTAATGAACCTCGCAGAGAGAAGCCAGCCAAAAGATGAGATCAGCACCAGTGATAAAACGGGAAGAAAAGAGTTGTAAAGAAGGTTCGCTATAAAATCTAGAGTAAATATATTTGCTTGAAGCGTTAGCGCAAACCTAGATGGAAAAATGCGGAATACATAAGATAATAGCAAAACTAAGAGTACAGCGGCTATGTAATATGGTATTTGAGACATGGCGAGCGCCATCGAAAAGAGTATGGAATCAATCTTTGTGCCCCTTTTCCAGCCCGCAAACGCGCCCGCTATAGTGCCAACAACCCAAGAGATTACTGTCGCCAGCCCTAAAAGGAAAATTGTCCATGGTAATCTAAAAGTGATGATATCTTGAACTGGAGTGGGGAATGCCACAAAAGATGGTCCTAAATCAAAATTTAGGAAAACTCTTTCCAGGTAACGCTTATACTGTGTGAAAATGTCACCTTCAAGACCAAAACTAGCCTTCCAAGCATTTATAGCCTCCATAGACATCGGTGAAAACGAGTATCTTTGCTCAATCATTCTAACAAAGCGCGTTATCGGATCCCCCGGTATCATACGCAGAAAGAAAAATACCACCGTAAATGATAGAAACAGGGTGATTAAATAAATAATTACCCGCCTAGCAATATAATAAACGATCTTTTTTTCCTTCATAATAAATCATCAACCTTTTAATTTATTAAAATCAAATAAGCATAAAAATCTTTTGTTGCTGCACAAATATGCTCTTATGTAACTAGCCTGCTTACATGAATAGAGGCGCTGACCTTAAAGAGGGAAGAAAGATGACCCTCATGGTCGAAATTGTAAGAGATAAAGGTTCTCCTCTTATTTTAGTGAATGGTAAAGTAATACCTACGATATTAGCTTATACTACGCCGAAGTATTGGTCAGACTTTAGGAGAGCTGGGATAAGGGTAATAACGTATCCGATATCAATCGGTTGGGTTGGTCCGGGAAAGTTTGACTATACTGAAACAGATAAACAAATTGAAGAATTTCTTTCAGTTGACCCAGAAACCCTCATACTTCCACGCGTATCTTTCCCCGGCTCGAATAACGATTGGTGGTGTAAGCTTCATCCAGAGGAACTCGTCAGGCTCTCTAATGGTGAGCGTGGGTCTGGGCATTCAAGCGCTTCATTAATCTGGCGTGAGGAAGCAAGCAATGCCCTTCTAAGATTTATAGAGCATGTAGAAAAATCGGATTACTCAGACAACATAATTGGCTATCATGTATGCGATGGACATTTCTCAGAGTGGTTTGCTTGGGACTCAGCTAATTTTGAGAAAGAAGTTCATAACCTTCGTCATGTTTGCAGCCCAGGTTATAGTGCAGAGCGCTGCCCGACGCCGTGGCCCGATTATTCTGAGCCGATGGTTAGGGCTTTTAGGGAATGGTTATATAGGAAGTATCAGGGAGATGTAGGAGCTCTTCGAAAAGCATGGCAGGACCCAAATGTTGATTTTTCTACAGCGGAGATCCCCTCACGGGTAGAAAGAGTGCGTTCAGGGAACTTTCTTATTCGTGATCCAGCCAGATGTATGAAAATAATTGATTATGATATGTGTCTTCAAGATGTGCATACAGATACACTTTTGAAACTTTGCCGAGTTGCTAAAGAAAAAGTCGGCGCAGGAAAAATTATTGGTGTTTTTTACGGCTATACTTGGACTGGTTTCTTTCGAGGGTTTTATATGCAGAATGCGGGTCACTTAGCTTTCTCCAAAATACTACATTCACCATGTGTAGATTTCATTGCGGCTCCCTGCGAATACGATAACCGAGGAGCTGACGGTGTGTGTTTTTCGCAATCTATACCTGAAACCGCGGTGCTCCACGGGAAACTCTTCTTTAATGAAGTGGATCCAAAAACTTTCCTTACAGATCCGCAGATGAAGTGGCATCATAAGGAAGACCTGAAACCTAGGTCTCTCGACGAAACTATAGAGATCATGAAACGCAATTACAGTTATACGCACAGCATAGGCGTTGGCATGTGGTGGACGGATCTTTTTGGTCAAGGTTGGTATCATCATGAGGAGATCATTTGGGCGCTAACTAAAATCCAAAAAATTGAAGAGAGACTTCTAGATTTTGATCACTCATCAAATCGTGAGATCGCCGTCATTTTAGATGAGAAAAGCTTGTTGTACGAGAGACCTTGCCAAAATCTGATGATGTCACTTCGGTCGGTTTGGAGACAGTGGGAGTTAGCGTACATAGGGGCGCCATTTGACACATACTTGCAAAGCGACTTCATCGATCATGAGGAAACCTTAAGAAAATATAAGATGTATATATTTCCCAACAATATTCATATGTCGGGCGACGAGATGGAGAAAATTAAAGATATTGTGAGAAAAGATAAGAAAGTTGTTTTATGGATCTGGGCGCCAGGTTTTATTATGGACAACTGCGCTTCAGTGACTAATATTGGCGATTTAACTGGAGTAAAAGTCAATTGTGAGAATATTGAAGCCCGTCTCCACGTCGATATCACTAATTATGTTCATCCCATAACAGCGAATTTGCCAAAAGGATCATGTTTCGGTCCAGAAATGAGCAGATGGCATACAGTATTATTTAAGGAGTCGGGTTTCATTGAGGATGATCCCAACTTCACTATAGGACCGGTTTTCTATAGCGATGACCCGGAAGCTATTATTCTTGGAAGGATATCTATAAATGATAAGCCGGGTTTAGTGGTTAAGGAGTTTGATGATTGGACATCGATTTATTCATCTACTTTGATGATATCAAAGGACATCATTAGGAATATTGCGAGGTTCGCAGGGGTGCACCTCTATGTTGAAAGCGGAGACCTAGTGTACAGTAATAAACATTTTTTATGCATATATCCAAGGCTAGGGGGCAAAAAAGTCATAAATCTTCCAGAACCTAAAACAGTCATAGACCTTTGGAACGATAATCTAGTTGCAAAGAATGCGCACAGATTTGAGGTTGACATGGAGCCTAATAAGGCATACATGTACTTACTGAAATAGTGAGTCTGAATATAAGTAATGAGTGCAATATACGTTGCATCAGGGTTGGAGCATGGAAGAAGAATTTGACTTAGATTCGCACCTGTCAAAGACGCAATTGTTTCAGCTTGGCTAATGCTAGAAAAATAGTAATTTAGAAAACGATTTTATGATAAAAATGTGGTGCCTTAACCTACTCCGCTTTTAGGATTTCTCTAGCCTTATCGATGAGCTGGGCTTTTTTACGTTGATGCTCCTTAACGAAACTTGTCACTATTTTTATGAGGCGCATTTTGTCTTCGCCGCA
>Ga0209394_1000844_pt1 | contig 20816 bp, 18 predicted proteins | sample JNZ201metaG_FD_184122 | JGI IMG/M metagenome (GOLD analysis project Ga0209394, IMG submission 184122) | Hot spring microbial communities from Jinze hot spring, China to study Microbial Dark Matter (Phase II) - JNZ 20120812A (SPAdes) (version 3) ... | reverse complement strand
GGCATAGCTGACACTGGCGCCAAGCAAAGCCACCATCAAAACAGCAAAAACGCTAACAGCCTTCACCCAACCCCCTCCTCCTCACCCATTTGGGTATGTTTTACGTGCCCCACCCTCGGCACGGGCGGACAGCGGCGCCACCCCCACCAAGCGCCACCATCCAACCGAAAAATGGTTGGTTCAAAAATTCCATATAAAGTTTAATGGAAAAACATTCTAGAAAAAACATCAACACTCAAACAAAAACCATACCAAAGGTCTAGCCTAAAAGACCTCAACCATTTATAAGCAGCCAAACCTTAAACCTCTTAACAAACCTCTCCAGAAGGCGTTTCCTTGTCAACAAAACTTGAAAGGCTTTTAACGCTTCTCAACGACAACCAATGGCACAGCATAAACGAAATAGCCGAAACCCTCCAAACAACCCCAGAAAACGCCCAAAAAATAATAGAAATCCTAGCCGAAGCAGACATGATCCAACACAACCCCACAACAAACCACATAAAACTGAACCAAAACTGGAAAACCCTCATAATAAACCAGAAAGAAACAACGCCAGAACAACCACAACAAGCCACAGCCATAGCCACCATAATAATACCACCCCAGAAAACGCTAACCATCCAACAAACCCGCATAACAAACCTAACAGACACAAGCCTAGAACTAGAAATCCGCATAAACAAAAAACTAAGCGAAATAGCCATAAACAAAATCCACTAGACAGACAGAAACTCGCCAGCCTTCTCCAAAATCTTCAAAAGCTCCCGCCCCTTCTCCGTAGTCCTATACAAAACCATGCCAGCCTCCGGGTTAGCCGCAACCCGCTCCAACAAACCCGCATCCAACAACTCCCGCAAATAACGATTAAAACGCCCAAAATTCAAGTTGCAACGATACATAAGCCTCGTCTTGTTAGCGCCATCCAAAGCCTCCCTCAAAATCTCAACAATAACCTCAACACGGCTACGCCTACGCCTAACCCCAACTCCCCCACCATCGCCCATAGCAAACCACAAACTCAAACCCTAAAACCAACAATGCAAATTATGTAAATCGAATCTAATAAAACTAACCATCAACCACAAACAACAAAACAAAATAAAAATAGAAAAGGAAGCTACGTCGGCGAAGCCACTTTCAAGGCTTCCTGGAAAAGCTTCTTAGTAGCCGTTATCCGAGCCTTCTGCGCCAACACATCCGCCGTGACGAGATCCAAAGCCTCCTCTGGACACCACTTAACACACTGGGGGCCGTCAGGCTTATCCTTGCATAAATCGCAGACAAAAACCACCTTCTTGTCCGGATGAAGCATAATCGCCCCATAATCGCAAGCCTCAATGCACCATCCGCAGCCATTGCACTTATCCTCATCCACAATTATTGTGCCATTCTCCTCAGACTGGGTCAAAGCGTCCCTAGGGCAAGCGGCAACACAAGGTGGGTCCTCACAAAGCCTACAAGTAATTGAAATGTTCACCAGCGGATTAAGCCTAACAACCCTAATCCTAGACTTCAGCGGATTAAAAGCCTTCTCCTTAGTCCAAGAACAAATGTACTCGCAAACTTGGCAGCCAACACACTTATCCGGATCCGCTGAAACAAACCTTCTCTCATGAATCTTAACCATAACAACGCCTCCTAAGCCTTACGAATCTTCGCCTCCACAATGGGAATCAAGTCATCCATACCCAAAGCCTTAAGCTTTTCAGGCGTCGGAATGCCATCCTTAGTCCAGCCCCGCACCTCATAATAGTCGTCCAACATCAACTCAAGCTCCTCCTTGGTGACATAGGCGCCCTTTGATGGGCCTTCGTCTGGAATCGGCACATTCATAACCTTCCACGGCAACGTGTCGTCCTTGCGGCCCAACCCCTCACGCACATTAATGACCCTTGCGAGGTTATTGATCCGCTCGCCCTTCAAACGCATTTCTTCAGGCGTCGTCTCCCAACCAGTCACAAGCGTGTAGAGCTTGGCTAAATCCTCAAACTCCTTGTAGTAGGTGCCCCTGGAGAACTTGCAAATAATCAGCGAATCAATAACCGTGTAAACGTCCTCAATATCCTTGACGGCTTTAGCCCTACCCTTCTCATACGTCAACCTATTAAACTTGCCCTTCACGTCGAAAGCGTAAGCCCCATGCCTATTGTGGTCGGCGCCACGGAACGAAACAGCGAAACCCAAAGCCGCCGTCTTCAAACAGCGCAAGTCATACCCTGTAACCTCAACGCCTTTAATGTGTTGGGCAAGTTTCTCGGCGCCTTTGCCAATCTTCTCCGCTGCAAACTTTACGCCTTCAGCCAAAATGTCGCCGATGCCCTCCCGCTTGCCAATCTTCTCAATAAGCTTCACCATCGCCTCATGATTGCCAAAGCGAGCCTCAATACCATCCATGTCCTTAACCGTTAGAATACCATTCTCAAAACAGTCCATGGCAAAACCAACAATCACACCAGCACTAATAGAGTCTATGCCATAATAGTTACAGAGCTCGCTACCCTTGATAATGGCGTCAAGACGGTCAATTCCACAGTACGGCCCCATAGCCCACAAAGGCTCATACTCAACCCTCGCCATAGCACCCTTATACGGCCCCTCATTAACAACACAAACGTGTTCGCAGCGCATGGCACATGAACTGCAACCAATGATTTTGGCCACATACCGCTCGTTCAAGTATTCGCCGCTAACCTTCTCAGCAGCCTCAAAATGCGCGTTATTATAGTTCCGCGTCGGCATACAATGCAAAGCATTATGAACCAAAACGTTTTCAGGAGTGCCCAAAGTCCTATACTTCTTCGTGGCAGGCCCCTTCATCCTCTCATGAAACTCCTTAACAAACTCTAGAAACTCGTCGGGTTTAGCAACCATCACATCCTTCGTCCCGCGAACAGCAATAGCCTTCAAATTCTTCGAACCCATAACAGCGCCCAAGCCGCACCTACCAGCAGCCCTAGACTTCTCATTAATTATGCATGCTATCCGCACAAGCTTCTCTCCAGCAGGTCCAATGGCAGCCACACGAATGTAGTAGTCGCCCAACTCCTCCTTTATCATGTCCTCGGTTTCAGCAGGCGACTTACCCCACAAATGCGAAGCATCCAAAATCTGCACAGAATCGTCGTCAATCCACACGTAAACAGGCTTCTCAGCCCTGCCATGGAAGACAACAGCGTCATACCCCGCCCGCTTAAGCTCCGTGCCAAAACTGCCATGAGACTTCGCCTCAGCAATACCATAGCTCTGCGGAGACTTAGAAACAAAAGCGTGACCGTTGCCGCCCGTAGGCCAAACACTCCCAGAAGTCGGCCCAGTCGCCAAAACAAGCGGGTTTTCAGGGCTGAAGGGGTCAACGCCAGCCTTTGAATAGTCAAGCCACAACCGCATTCCAAGACCTATGCCGCCAATGTATTTTTTGGCATAATCCTCGTTCAAAGGCTCCGTACGCGTCTTTCCAGTCGTCAAGTCCACGTGGAGAACTCTGCCAGCATAGCCATACAACCTAACTTTCCTCCATCCTACCCTTTTAACGAGAATTAGATAACTTATGCAGTCGATATATTAATGTATCTATAGCAATTCAGAACTTCCTTCGTTAAAGGCAACCGTTGGAAAGGAAAGACATATCTCTGTGGGCGAATCTCTATTGCTAAGGCGCCCTAACATGGAGAACAAAATTGCAAGCTTCAAATCCAAATACGAACGATTTTTGAAAAATGAAGGCGAAGATCCTCTAGCCCTAAAGGCGGAGGCGGAAAGACTTCTCGCCGAGGTGAAAACCAGTGGCAACAAAAGTCTAGTGGAGGAGCTTGAAGAAATCCTAATGGAATTAACTCTTTCAGTTGAAGAAACAAAATGCCACTGCCACATGAGCCAATGCCGCAAATGTTGAAAAATAAGGGATAAGAAAAGCTATAGGGTTTCCTTCAAAATTTCAAGAACATCCTTGACGGCTATTTTGTCTTCCACTTCCAAAACTTTAACGGCGTCTTCAAGGGTTGTTATGCAGAATGGACAAGCCACAGCTATAACTTCGGCGTTAAGCTCTAACGCTTCTTTAACACGGTTTACACAAGGCCTCTTTTCAGGTTCAGCCTCTTCAGTCCAAACTCTGCCAGCCCCGCCGCCACAGCAAAAGCTTGCCTCTCTTGTGCGCCTCATTTCGATAAGTTCCAAGCCTTTTATGGACTGGAGTATGCGTCTTGGCTCCTCGTAGATTTGGTTGCGCTTCCCCAAGAAGCATGGATCATGATAAGCAACCCGTTTCAGATAAGGCTTTGAAGATTTAAGCTTGCCCTTGTCTATGGCTTCAGCCAAAAACTGCGTGTAATGCTGAACGTTTAAGCCTAAATCTTTGTAGGGTTTCTCGTTTTTGAAAGTGTTGTAGCAGTGGGGTGAAACTGTCACGATGCGGTTTGCCTTGAACTTTTGGAAAACAGCCACGTTGTGTTCTGCAAGCATTTCAAACAGGCCTTTCTCGCCCATGCGGAGAATGTGATCTCCACAGCACCATTCCTCCTCGCCTAAAGTGGCATAATCAACGTCCAGCTTGTTCAACAGAAACGCCATGGCTCTGGCAACTTCCCTGTTCCGTATGTCGTAAGCCGCCGAGCAACAGACAAAATAGAGCACATCCGCCTTCGTCACGTTTGGGTACACTTTTATGTTTAAGCCTTCAGCCCAAGCCATCCGCTTGCTCTGGTGGGTTCCCATGGGGTTATGATATTTCATAACGCTTTCCAACACGTCCTTGACGGTTCTCGGGATGACGCCCATTTCCACCAACAAGCTGCGATCCTCAACCACGGAATTTGCGCAGTTAACAAGCTTTGGACAGAAAAGCGTGCAGGAATTGCATGCAGTGCAAAGCCAAACATTGTCAGCCATAACCTTAAGCCTCTCGTCCAATCCCTCATCCCTTGAATCGGCAATAAACCTGTAATTGGCTGTTAAGGCTGAAGGTCCAAGAAACCTCTCGTCTATGGCAGCTGGACAAGCTGAATAGCAAACCGAACACTTCGTGCAGAGTGTCAAATCCCAGTATTTTCTGAGGTCTTCTGGCGATTGTATAAACTCTTCAGGCTTTTTGAAGGCTTCAACAGGCTTAATCAACACGTTTCTAATCTTCCTATAGTTTTTGAAGAAGGGCTGAATGTCCACAACCAAGTCCTTTATGACTGGAAGATTTGACAAGGGTTCAATAGTCACAGTGTCAGCGTTTAAGTCCAGCACTTGCGTGTAGCATGCAAGCATGGGCTTTCCATTAACGTTTACGGCGCAGCTTCCACAAATCCCCATTCTGCAGGAATGCCTAAACGTAAGCGTCTCATCCAAATTCTCCTTAATATAGTTGAGCACGTCGAGAATTGTTGTTCCACGGAGAATCGGCACCTTATAGGTTGAAATATAGCTTTTTTTAGAGTCTGGATCGTATCGGCGAATTCGAAACTCAACAACTTTCACAACCTCGCCGTTCATGAGACGCCACCCCCCTAATATTTTCTGGCGGCAGGCTGCCACCTCGTGATTGTCACCGGAATGTAGTCAAGCCTTGGGCCGTCCACAGTGTAGTAGGCTAACGTGTGGACAAGCCATTTCTCGTCGTCCCTGTTTGGGTAGTCAAGCCTTGTGTGGGCGCCGCGGGACTCTGTTCTCGCCAAAGCGCATATGGTGGTGACTTCAGCCAAATCCAGCATAAAATCGAGCTGGAGGGCAGCCACAAAGCCTGTGTTAAAGGTTTTTCCCTTATCCTCAACCTTTATGTGTTTAAACCGTTCTTTGAGCGTTCTAATCTCTTTGAGGGCGCTTTTCAACTCTTCGCCGTTGCGGAAAATCCAAACCTTGGTGTTCATGAGCCTTCGCAGTTCATCCCTAAGCTGGGGAACCTTTTCGTCACCCTCGCTGCCGAGGATTCCGTCGAAAACCCGTTTTTCTTCGGCTAAAGCCTTCTCCATTGGAAGTTCTCGGAAGCTTGCGGACAAGGCGTATTTGGCGGCTTCTTCGCCGGCGACAGCCCCAAAAACGAGGCATTCAGCCGTCGAGTTTGTTCCAAGCCTGTTAGCTCCGTGAAGGCTTAGACATGAGCATTCGCCAGCTGCATATAAACCCCTAATAGGCGTCTCAGTCCGAATGTTGGCTTTTATCCCGCCCATGGAATAGTGGGCTGCCGGCCTGATGGGAATAAGCTCCTTAACTGGGTCAACTCCGGCAAGTTTTATGGCTACTTCCCGTATCAATGGCAGCCTCTCGTTAATCTTCTCTTCGCCGAGATGCCTAAGGTCTAGGGCGATGTAAGGTCCATAAGGTCCTTGGAAAGCTCTCCCCTCGAGGATTTCGGTTTGTTCAGCCCTTGCAACCACATCGCGGGGCGCCAACTCCATCATTGCCGGTGCATACCGTTTCATGAAACGTTCACCTTGAGCATTTATCAAGTAGCCGCCTTCGCCTCGGGCGCCCTCGGTTATTAAAACACCGGATGGCACGAGTCCCGTTGGGTGGAATTGGACAAACTCCATGTCTTCTAGGGGTGCGCCTGCCCTGTAAGCCATGGCCATGCCGTCGCCGGTTGTAGTGTGAGAGAACGTTGTAAACTCGTATATGCGTTCATGCCCGCCTGTCGCCATGACAACGGCTTTGGCTTGGAAAACATGCATTTCGCCTGTTTTAAGCTCTATGGCTGTTAAGCCCACAACCGTGTTGTCTTCAACGATAAGCGATGTGGCAAACCACTCGTCATAAAACTTCACGTTTGGACAGGTCACCACCTTGCCGTAAAGCGTGTGCATCTCATGAAAACCCGTCATGTCCGCCGCGAAGCAAGCCCTCGGGTAAGAATGACCTCCAAAGGGACGTTGGTCTATTTTGCCGTCAGGTGTGCGGCTCCACGGGCAGCCCCAATGTTCCATCAAAATGATTTCCTTGGGCGCTTGTTTAACGAAAAACTCCACGACGTCTTGATCAGCCAAATAATCGGCGCCCTTAACAGTGTCAAAAGCATGCAAATCAAAAGAATCTTTTTCCCGCATGACGGCAGCTGTGCCCCCCTGAGCACAGACAGAATGCGACCTCAATGGATGAAGTTTCGAAATAACAGCGATGTCCAGTTTGTCACTGTATTCAGCAGCTGCAACAGCAGCCCTCAGACCAGCCAAACCTGCACCGACAATAACGATGTCATGGAAGTGTTTTTCCATTTTTGAATACCACCATGTCTTGGGAGGAATACCTACATTCTTTTTTCAACGTTTATATCTTTTATGTGAACACTCAAGCGTGCACCCAACGTCTAAATTTGTATTTCCGAAAGATCAGCTCGAACAGTAGTTCTTAAAAATAGGGACAGCATCAAGAATGGAGGAGATGTTCGAGAAGGTTTTAGTTGCGAACAGGGGCGAAATCGCTTTACGGGTTATTAGGGCATGTAGGGAACTCGGCGTTCAAACTGTTGCCGTCTACTCAGAGGCTGACGCTGATTCCTTGCATGTGCGGTATGCTGATGAATGCTACTTCATTGGGCCAGCTGAGCCGAGTCAAAGCTACTTAAACATTAAAAAAATCGTGGAGGTCGCCAAAAAGTCTGGATGCGAAGCCGTCCATCCCGGCTACGGGTTTTTGTCGCAGATTCCAGCCTTTGCTCAAGCATGCGAGGACAACGGCATAGTGTTCATCGGGCCTTCAGCTGACGTTTTAAGGCGCATGGGAAACAAGGTAGGGGCTCGGAAAGCTGCTGCAAGGGCTGGGGTGCCAGTTATCCCCGGAAGCCTTGAGCCAGTTCAAAGCGGGGAGGAAGCCATTGAACTAGCCCACAAGCTTGGTTTTCCAGTTTTGGTTAAAGCTGTTTACGGCGGCGGCGGAAAAGGCATGCGGCTTGTTCAGAACGAGGCTGAAATGCGGAAAGTTTTGGAAATGGCTGCTTTGGAGGCGGAGTCCTCTTTTGGCAACCGTGAAGTTTATGTGGAAAAGTTTCTTCCAAAGGCTAGACACATTGAATTCCAGATTTTAGCAGACAAAAGTGGCAGAATCATCCACCTCGGCGAGAGGGAGTGTTCAATCCAGAGGCGCTATCAGAAACTCATCGAGGAGACGCCCTCACCGTTCATGACGGATGAGCTTCGAAAAGAAATGGGCAAGGCTGCCGTAAAAATTGCAAAGGCTATAGGCTACGTTAACGCTGGAACCGTTGAATTCCTCGTGGATCAAAACAGAAACTACTATTTTCTGGAGATGAACACGCGGCTTCAAGTGGAACACTTGATCACTGAAATGGTGACGGGCATCGACATAGTCAAGGAGCAAGTCAAAATTGCGGCTGGCGAAAAATTGGCGTACACGCAAAGAGACATAAAGCTTCGCGGACACGCCATAAACTGTCGAATAAACGCAGAAGACCCCTACAACAATTTTGCGCCTTCTCCGGGGAAAGTTTCCAATCTGCATTTACCAGGCGGTCCAGGCGTTAGGGTTGACACCCACCTGTATTTGGGTTGCACTGTTTCGGTTTTCTATGACCCGTTGATTGCCAAGCTTGCTGTTTGGGGTTCAAACCGCCTTGAAGCCATAAGAAGGATGCGCAATGCTTTGGACGAGTTCGTGATTGAAGGTGTTGAAACAACAATTCCTTTCCACAAGGCAATAATGGAAGACGAAGACTACCTAAAGGGCGATATTCATATAAACTTTGTTGATGAAAGAATTGAAAGACTTTTGCCGCGGAAAACCTTAACTGACGAAGAAACAGCGGCGTTGGTTGCGGTGCTTTTAAACCAGACAAGCCAATCAAGGGTTAAGGCGCTAGTCCCCAGAAGAGAGCGGGGCACAACCTCACTTTGGAAGGCTGTTGGCTGGAGGATGAGGGGTATCCGTTGAAGACCTACGAGGTTTTTGTTAACAAGAAAGCTCACAATGTTCGTGTGGCTAAAAAGGATGAGGGCTTGTTTTTGGTGGATGTAAATGGGAAGAATGTTGAAGTTAAAATGACCACTTCAAACAATGGAAGAAAGGTTTTTTTGGAAATAAATGGGGGAAGAACCGTTCAGGCGGAAATATTGGAAGCTTATGGCGGTTTGTGGCAAATCAAGATAGGCGGTAAAACCTTCGAAGTTCAACAGCCCACATTTGCCTCTAAACTGGGAGATGTAAAGTTTGAACCATCCGCCTCTACTCCACTTAAAAAGTCTGCGGCGAGCATTGTTTCCATAAAGGATGCGGTTTTAGCTCCCATAGCTGGGAGAATTGTTGCTTTAAAAGTCGCTGTTGGGCAAAAAGTTTCTAGAGGAGAATGCGTGTGCATTCTTGAAGCCATGAAGATGGCGAATGAAGTCACCGCACCCAGAGATGGCGTCGTTAAGGAGGTCCGCGTTTCAGAGGGCGCTATCGTAAATAAGGGTGATGTTTTGGCGGTCATAGCCTAGAAACCTTTTATAATAGGTTGTAACCGCATTTAAACCTCAAAAGAGTGGATGGATGATTCGCAAAATGTTTATGGGAATGGACCATGTGGGAGTAGCGGTCAAAAACTTGGACGAAGCTATAAACGTGTACCGTGACCTTTTAGGTTTCAAACTTTTAAGAATCTATGAATCTATCGAGAACAAGGTGAAGGTGGCTGTTTTATCCACGGGCGGCGAAACCAAAATCGAGCTTTTAGAACCTATTGGAAGCGACAGTCCAGTGGCAAAGTTCCTCGAAAAACGAGGAGAAGGAATCCACCACATCGCCGTGAAAGTTGACAACATCGAAGAAACTTTAGAGGAGTTTAAGGGGAAAGGCGTTATGCTTGTTGATGAAAAACCAAGAATTGGTGCTGAAGGGAAAAAAGTGGCTTTCATCCATCCGAAAAGCGTCAAAGGCGTACTTCTTGAACTTGTGGCGGAGTAAGCCAAGTTTTGCCTTTAATGGGTTGATGCCCCCTTGCGCACAGTAAGAAATGCTTTGCTTATCCAAGCGTTCCATTCCTTTTCAAGCGGGATTTTATGGGTTGTCATACCCCTAATGATGAAGGAGCGAAACATAGGAATCGTTGTAACAGGCTTTGTTTTTGCATCAATGCCCATAATAATGCAGCTGGGTAGAATGTTTTTTGCAACGCTTTCAGACTTCTTTGGAAGAAAACCATTCTTTATGGCTAACGGCTTTCTGGGCGCGGTTTCAAGCCTAATATACTGTTTCGCTCATACACCCATGGAATTTTTGTTTGGCAAAATAGCCGAGGGAACAAAAGAAGGCGCCATATGGGCTGTTAACCGGGCTTACGTGCTAGAGAGAAGCGGTGGAGACTGGCGGAGCCTCGTACATTTGAGAACCGTTGTTTACTTGGCTTACGCTGCTGGAGGCTTAGCCGCCGGTTTTCTGGCAGTGTCCCTTCTCTACGATGGAACCTTGGTTTTGTGTGCCTTGCTCGGCGTTTCTGGATTTCTGCTTTCTCTTGGACTTATGGACGAGAAGAAAGGCGAGTTTAGCGTGGAGCAAGCCTTGCATATTCTAGACTTCAGAAGAAAGGGGCGCAAGTTCAAAATTTTCCTTTTCCTCTTTTTCATGATGGGTTTAGCTTTTGGCTTTCGCTCAGGATACGTCATACCCTACTTTCTTAGCGATTCCGGTTTTTCCGAAGAAGCTGTTGGGCTTATCGTCGGCGCCATGATTCTGTTGGCTGGCTTGTCCTCTCACATTTTCTCCAGAATTTCTAAAGTGAAAAGGCTAATTTTAATAAGCGGAATCACCTATTCAGCCCTCCTAACAACTTTGGGCTTTTCTCATCCAACCCTTGCAGCAGCCATTTTGATGGCTATAGGCTTCGCTGAGGGAGCGAACAGTATAGGTCAAGAGGGCGTCCTCTCAGAGATATGCGATAGAGAATCCTATGGGACGGATATAGGCTTGCTTATGATGGGTCTCCACCTAGGCGAGTCCGCCAGTCTAGCCCTAAGCGGCATATTAATCGAAAACTGGGGTTTCGCCGCATCCTTCATACCCGCAGCAACGTTATACGCAGCCTTCTACATAGGCACATTCATACTTTACGAGGAAAGGTGACATGCCAGCAACAATAAAAGTGGACAAGGTTCAAGAAAGCCTAAAAACAAAACTTTTCGGAAAATACATCTTTTTCAGTCGTGAGGTCAGCTCAACCAACGATTGGGCTAAGGAACTGGCGGAACTCGGCGCCCCAGAGGGCACAGTTGCCATAGCTGAAACCCAAACCTCTGGGCGGGGAAGGCTTGGCAGAAGATGGCACTCGCCCAAAGGTGGATTATGGTTTTCCATAATCCTTAAACCAAACCTAAAACCGTCGGAAACCGTCAAACTTGTGTTTTTGGCAAGCTTAGCAGTGGCAGAAACCCTCCGCGAACTGTGCGGCTTAAAGGCTGAAACCAAATGGCCCAACGACGTTTTGGTTGATGGACGAAAAGTTTGCGGCATCCTTTCAGAAATGAAAACAGTTGGCGAGAAAGTGGACTACGTGGTTGTAGGTGTGGGCGTAAACGTCAACATTAACGTTGAAAAGGAGCTCCCGCCGGAGCTTCGTGAGACGGCTACGTCGCTGAAAGCCATGTTAGGCAAGGAAATCTCCATGGAAAATCTCTTTAAGGGTTTGCTGGAAAAAATGGAAAGTCTTTATCAAAGCTTTCTCATGGAAGGCTTTAACCCGATTCTGGTGAAATGGAAAAGCTACGCCTCTTTTTTTGGCTGTGAAGTGGAAGTTCTCCAAGGAAACGAGAGGCTTGAAGGCTTAGCCCTCGATGTGGACGGCGACGGCGCGTTGGTTTTAAAGCTTAAAGATGGCACAGTAAGACGTGTTTTCGTCGGGGACCTTTCCGTAAAAATAAAGAGAATTTAGAAAAGTTCTAACATTTACCCTGTTATGTGGAAACCGCGTTTCTCCAGCTGTTCAAGCAGCACCTTCGGGTCTGGGAACCATTGCCCCCATTTTCGGCAAATATGCTCTGTCCAGCTGTAATTTTCGTAGGTGTATGGGTCTGGGCGTCCATTTTCCAGCGGGATTTTCGCGTTTAACCGCCTGTAATAGTCTTGCGCCAAGTAGCCTTCATCCATAACTCGCATGGCTTCTGAAACCATTTCATCTGTCAGCTCTGGGTATTTGCCCTCAAAAAGTGTGAACTCCAACGGGTATCTTGGTCTTGGCGGCGGGTCTTCAGCCGGATAGCCCATAACCAACTGCACCAGCGGGAAAACCCTTTTCGGCAAGTTGTATTGTTGGGCTATTTTGTCTGCTTGGAGCATGGCGCTTCCCAAGAAGCAGCTTCCCAAGCCTAAGCTTCTGGCGGCTATCACCATGTTTTCAGCCATCAAAGCGGCGTCTTGAATCCCGAAAAACAAAAGCACCAAATCGTTGGTCACCATCCTCCAGCCCCTTTTCTCCATAATCCTTTCAAACTTGTGGTAGTCCACGCAGATGGTGAACATCAAAGGCGCCTTGTATGGGTGATGTTCCCTATCCCGCGATAAGATTATGCTGTAGGCTTGCGAGGCGAAGGGCGCCTGTTGTCCAGCCCTAACAATTGTGCGGATTACATCTTCAGGCGGCATGTCCGGCTTATACTTGCGTATAGACTTGTGGCTAAGCAGCACCTCTATAACTGGATTTGACAAGGCCATGTGTTTTTCCTCCAGCTTGTTTTGGAATTAAGGCGCGATGGCGCATATAATTTCTGCCATAGGTTCTAAATACTGATTGTCTCTACATACTTTAGCGACTGAAAGGTGGCTGTGTATGGTTGAGCTTAGGGAGCCAACCGTTGAAGAAAAAATCAAGCGCTTACGCGAAATGCGGGAGCAAGCTAAACTCGGCGGCGGACTTAAACGCATAGAAGAGCAGCACGCTAAGGGCAAGCTTACCGCCCGAGAACGCCTAGACCTCCTATTAGACCCGGGAAGCTTCAACGAGCTTGACCAGTTTGTCGTCCACCAGTGCACGGAGTTCGGCATGGCTGAACGCAAATACTTGGGCGACGGCGTCGTAACAGGCTATGGCACAATAGACGGAAGACTCGTATTCGTGTTTTCACAAGACTTCACGGTTTTCGGCGGCTCGCTCGGCGAAATGTTCGCCAAAAAAGTTTGCAAGCTCATGGACTTAGCCATGAAAACCGGCGCGCCGGTCATAGGCTTAAACGATTCAGGCGGGGCGCGCATCCAAGAAGGCGTAGCAAGCCTCGCCGGATACGGTGACATATTTTTCCGCAACGTGATGGCTTCCGGCGTTATACCGCAGATATCCGCCATAATGGGACCGTGTGCAGGCGGCGCCGTTTATTCGCCAGCCCTCACCGACTTCATCATAATGGTGGATAAGACAAGTTACATGTTCATCACTGGACCGGATGTTGTCAAAACCGTGCTTGGGCAAGAGGTCACCTTCGAAGAGCTTGGAGGAGCCATGGTGCACAGCCAAACCAGCGGCGTAGCCCACTTCATAGCCAAAGACGAGGAGCACTGTATCCAAATAATCAAGAAGCTTTTGAGCTACTTGCCAAGCAACTACCTTGAAGACCCGCCCTATGCGGAGACGGGCGACGACCCAAACCGCACAGACGAAGAGTTAGCCCGCATAATGCCCGACGACCCGGACAAGCCCTATGACGTTAAAGAAGTAATCCATCGCGTCGTAGACAACGGTGAATTCTTCGAAGTCCAAGCCCTCTGGGCGCCAAACATAGTCATAGGGTTTGCAAGGCTTAACGGACACGTGGTTGGCGTAGTGGCAAACCAACCCGCCTACTACGCTGGAGCATTAGACATAAACTCGTCAGTTAAAGCCGCAAGATTTGTGAGGTTCTGTGACTGCTTCAACATACCAATAATAACCTTCGTGGACGTGCCAGGTTTCCTACCAGGCATAGAACAGGAACACGGCGGCATAATCCGCCACGGCTCAAAACTGCTCTACGCTTACTGCGAGGCCACAGTCCCAAAAATAACGGTTATACTGCGGAAGGCTTACGGCGGAGCCTACGACGTCATGGGCTCGAAACACTCAGGAGGCGACATAAACTATGCTTGGCCAACAGCCGAAATCGCCGTCATGGGACCCCAAGGAGCCATAAACATAATCTTTCGAAAAGAAATAGCTGAAGCCCCAGACCCAGAACAGAAGCGACTGGAACTCGTAAGCGAATACCGCCGAAAATTCGCAAATCCATATGTGGCAGCGCAGAAAGGCTACATAGACGACGTTATTGAGCCAGCGGAAACACGGCCCAAACTGATAAGCGCCCTTGAAATGCTCATGACAAAACGGGAGCCTAGACCATCCAAAAAACACGCGAACATTCCGCTATAGCTGAGGTTTTGCTAAACGTTAAATGTGTGATGATAAACCTATACTTAGGATGAAATGGTGATGGGTTTACCGATTGAAGATTTAATGGAGAAAGCTGTCGAACATGCCCTAAGGCTTGGTGCAAATTTTGCTGAAGCAAAAGGAGAAGACACTAAAACCCTCACTATCGAGGCCATAAACGGTCAAATCCGAACAGTTTCAGAAATTCGCAATATTGGAATAGGCGTTAGGGTCCTTTACGGAAAAAGCATGGGCTTCTCCTTTTCAAACATACTAAACGAAGAAAACGTTACTCAAGCGGTTGAAACAGCCATGCAAATCGCAAAGGCCTCAAAAACCAAGACTTTAATGAAGTTTAGCCTCGCTTCTGTTAGCCCGGTTCAAGAAAGAAAATCAACGGTCGTGAAAAAGCATCCAAAGGATGCTTCACTGGATGAAAAGAAGGATTTATGCCTAAGACAGTGTGAAACTGCTGAAGCTGCGGGTAAAGCCATAACTAATACCACAAGCAGCTTTGGCGAGTACTACGGGACAATTTACTACGCAAACAGCGATGGAACTAAAGCGTCTTATGAACCTCTCCTTATTGGGTTAAGAATATTGTGCGTAGCAAAAAAAGGCACAGTCATCGTTGATGCGCGGGAATCTTACGGCGGAAGCTTCGGCTTGGAAGCATTTGAGGAAGACGAGCATACGCCGGAAAAAATGGCTGAAGAGGCGGCAAAATGGGCGTTGGAAAAACTTAAAGCCAAACCTGCTCCAGCGGGAAGGTTTGACGCTTTTATAGATCCGAGGCTTGCTGGGGTGCTTGCCCACGAATCTTTTGGACACTTGTCGGAAGCAGACTTCGTTGTAATTGGAGGTTCTCCACTAACCGGCAGAATTGGGCAAACTCTTGGAGCCGAATGCGTATCAATAATTGACGAAGGACTTCCGGAAAAGGGAGGCTACAAAATCCCCTTTGACGATGAAGGGGTTCCCTGCCGTCGTGTTGAAATACTCAAGAATGGAATTTTAAATAACTATCTGCAAAGCAGAATAACCGCCAAAGCTTTGAAAATGGAGCCCACCGGGAACGCGAGAAGCCAAGACTACTCCTTCGAGCCCATTGTGAGAATGAGGAACACTTACTTTGATGCTGGAGACTGGAAACCCGAAGAAGCCCTAAAAGAACTGAAAAGGGGAATATATGCAATCGACACTGCGGGTGGACAGACTGAGGCTACTGGAACATTCCTCTTTAAAGCCGTCAGAGGGTACTGGGTTGAAAATGGCGAACCAAAACACCCCTTAAAAGACGTGGCTTTAACCGGGAACATCCTTGAACTGCTCAAAAACGTGGAAGCAGTCTGCAACGATCTAGAACTCCATTCCAACCCATTTGGAGGATGTGGCAAAATGAACCAAAGAGCCTTCGTAGGCCTCGGAGGACCCCATATGCTAATTAAAAACGTTCTTTTCGGAGGCGTCGCCTAAATGGATAAGAATGAACTTTTGGAGATAGGAAGAAAAGCCTTAAATCATGCGCATAAAGTGGGTGCAGAGGAAGCGGAAGCATTTCTTTACGTGGAAAGACAGACATCTGTACAGTTCGTTGGCGGAATATTTGCCTCAAGAAGCGGCGCCATAAAGGGGTTGAAGGGTTCCTTCATTCGAATGCTGGAGCCTTGGATAAAAAGGAAGGGGCTGCCGAAAATAACTAGCGGAATTAAAGTTGGCGTTGGCGTAAGGGCGGTTGTCAATAAGGCGATTGGCTTCTCAAGCGTCTCAAGCGTAGAGGAAGATAAAGTTTTAGAAGCAGCCGAAGAGGCGACAAGAATTGCGAAAATAAGGCCCCCAGATCCTTATTGGGTTTCTTTCCCAAGTCCCAGAGAACAGCCTGGCGTTGAAGGAGTGTTTGACAAGAAAATTCTGGACGTTAGCATAGAAGACTTGCTGAGGCTTTGTGTTGACAACTGTGTGGCGATTGGGGATCTTGACAAGAGGATCAATCAAGCTATGGGCTCTGTTTCTACCTATGTTGTTTCAAGGGCGGTTGTCAACACACATGGTGTAGAAGCCTTTGACGAAGGCACAGTTTTCGGGGCTTACTTTTACGCTAAAGCGAAATCTGGTTCAGAAGAGGTTTCTAGCGGAGACTTTCTTGTATCAAGGCATTACACAGAAGACTTGCATTCGATAGCCCTCAACGCAGCGAAATGGACCATTGAAGGTTTTGGAAAGAAATCCTTACCGCAAAAATATGTTGGACCAGTGGTTTTTGAGAACCGTAGCTGGAACGAGCTTTTCTCTTTTATATTTCCCTCTGGAGTTTCAGCGTTTAACGTTCAAGAGAACCGGTCAGTGCTCAAGGGAAAACTTGGAAAACAAGTTGCAAGCAACTCTCTGTCAGTAACTGATGATGGAACAATACCGGAAGGCATCGGAACAAGCAAATTCGACGACGAAGGTGTGCCGAGGCAGAAAACACCAATAATTGAGAAAGGTGTACTATCAAGTTTCCTATATGACAACTACTCTGCGAAACGGGAAAATCGTGAAAGCACCGGAAACGCCAGCAGAATGGGAAGAGCAACACCCGCCTATGCTAACCTGCCAACCATAAGACCAACAAACATGCTGATTCAACCCGGCAAAGGAAACCTTCAAGACTTGACACGAGAACTGAAAAACGGCGTACTTGTGAAAGGCACGCTTATAGGTGCTCTCCATTCAAACGTTGTGACTGGCGACTTCTCGGTGACGGCTCAAAACGCTTTTAAGATAGAGAACGGCGAAATCGCATACCCCATCAAGCCCTGCACTGTTGCTGGAAACCTCTACGAAGCCTTAAACAACATCATTGCAATAGGCGATGATTTAAAGACCTTCGAGACTTTGATAAGCCCATCCCTTATTGTGGACAAAATTGTCGTGTCCACCTAAAATTCCAGCATTTTCCTCTTTATTTATCTTCATAACTTATGAATTTTTGCAAATATGAAAAAGGTTTTTCACCAGTACAGATTAATATAGGCTTAGGCTATTTTCAGCTCTCTAAAGAGGCATTCGTTTATGGTGGAGAAGCCCGTTAAAATTACGGATACAACTTTTCGTGACGCGCATCAGTCTTTGATGGCGACTCGTATGCGCACCGAATCCATGATTCCCATAGCCGAGAAGATGGATATGGTTGGCTTTTTTTCCATGGAGGTTTGGGGCGGCGCCACCTTCGATGTTTGTATACGCTATTTGGCTGAAGACCCTTGGGAGAGACTTCGCCAGTTAAAGCGTCGCATAAAACGCACGCCGTTGCAGATGCTTTTGAGGGGACAGAACGTTGTTGGCTATCGGAATTATCCAGACGATGTTGTCGTAAAGTTTGTGGAGAAGGCGGCGGAAAACGGTATAGGCATATTCAGAGTTTTCGATGCTTTGAATGATGTGCGTAACATGGAGGTCGCCATAAAAACCGTCAAAAAAGTTGGGGGGCACGCGCAGGGCACAATCTGTTACACCATAAGTCCTGTCCACACAACAGAATATTATGTTAATGTCGCCAAGAAGCTGGCGGAGCTCGGCTGCGACTCTATATGTATAAAGGACATGGCTGGGATGCTTGCGCCTCAACCAGCCTACGAGCTTATAACCGCCCTAAAACGGGAGGTCGGCTTGTCAGTGCATTTGCATTGCCACTGCACCAGCGGGATGGCTATGATGACCTATTTGAGGGCTTGCGAAGCCGGAGTGGACATTTTGGACACGGCTTTTTCGCCCCTTGCGTGGGGCACATCCCAGCCGCCGGTGGAATCCGTTGTTGCAGCCTTGAAGGGCACACCCTATGACCCGGGCTTAGACATGGGGCTTCTTCAAGAGATTGCCCAATATTTTTGGGAGCTTAGGGAGAAATATTATGACCCGCTTGGACTTATAGATCCCAAAGCCGAAAAAGTTGACCCTTCCATAATGGTTCATCAGATTCCAGGCGGAATGTTCTCCAACCTTCTTGAACAGTTGAGGGAGCAAAATGCTGTTCACAGGCTTAGAGAAGTTCTTGAAGAGGTTCCAAGGGTTCGAAGGGAGCTTGGCTATCCGCCGTTGGTTACGCCTACAAGCCAAATTGTGGGGACGCAGGCTGTTCTAAACGTTTTGTCTGGAAAACGCTACAGCATCGTGCCAAAAGAGGTTAAAGACTATGTTAAAGGGTTTTATGGGCAGCCTCCAGCCCCCATAGACGAGGAGGTTAAAAAGCTGATTATAGGCGACGAGGAACCAATAACATGCCGTCCAGCCGACCTTCTTGAGCCAGCCCTAAACAAGGTTCCGGAGGATATTAAGCCCTACATTGAAAGCGAGGAGGACATGCTTACATACGCGTTGTTTCCAGCCGTAGCCTTGGAATTCTTCAAAAAGCGTAAAGCAAAAAGGGAGGAAGCCAAAGCCGAGGTGCCTCCGGAAAGGCTGGCTGAGCTGGAACGGGTGGCAGCTATTTCAGCGGCTGTTGTCATTCACATGGCAAGCCAAAGCGAGGTTAAAGCCTTAACTTTGCAGAGAGCTAAACGTGAAGTTTCGCCTTGGGTTTTGGCTTGGCGTCAAAGCTTAGCCGAGCAAGGTGCATAGACATGCCAACCTACGAGGTTTTGGTGGACGGAAAACCCCGAAAAATTGAAGTTTCAAAAACTGGAGAAAAAACTTTTTCAGTTAAACTTGACGGCGAAACCTTCACGGTGGAAGTTCCAGAGGGCAAGCCTACTTTTGGAAAAGAGCTTCAAATAAAAATTGGCGGCAAAGTTTATGCTATAACACTGCAAGAAGTCAGCAAAACGAAGCCTTTCACCGTGAAGGTTGAAGAAGCCTCCTTCAAGGTTGAGTTGAAAACGCCAACATCCACACAAAGGCTTGTGCCAGTGGCAGAACAAGCCCCTTCAACCATTGCGGTTAAGGCTGCAAAACCTAAACAAGCGGTTTCCGGAACGGTCACTGCGCCCATGGCTGGCAAAATTATATCCATAAAGGTCAAAAGGGGCGAGCAGGTTAAAGCTGGACAAGTTTTATGCATTCTGGAAGCCATGAAAATGGAGAATGAGATTACTGCGCCAACAGCTGGATCCATCCGGGAAATCCTTGTTTCTGAAGGTGCATCCGTAAACGAGGGCGACCCATTGTTTGTTATTGGCTAGAATATGGTTGGCGGTTTATATTCGCCGAAGACTTCGCGGAGAACGTTGCATATCTCGCCCAAGGTTGCGTATTCCTTAACTGCCTCAATTATGTATGGCATTAGGTTTTCGTCTTCCTTTTCAGCAGCCTTGCGCAGTCTGTCTAGGGTTTCTCTGACTTTGGCATTGTTTCTTTGACGTTTCACCTCATTTAGGCGTTCCACAAGCCTTTTTTCGATTTCCGGATCTATCCGCAAAATTGTTATGGGCGTCTTTTCCTCGCTTGTAAACTCGTTTACGCCTACAACTATGCGTTTCTTGCTTTCCACTTCCTTCTGGTAGCGGTAGGCGCTCTCCATTATTTCCCGTTGCATGAAACCCTTTTCTATGGCTGCTACGGCGCCGCCCATCTCGTCTATCCGCCTAATGTATTCGGCGGCTTTCTCCTCAATCTGGTTTGTCAAATACTCCACATAATATGAGCCGCCAAGGGGGTCTATGGTGTCCGCTACACCGCTTTCGTAGGCGATTATCTGCTGGGTTCTAAGGGCTATGGTGACTGCTTGCTCGCTTGGCAAAGCATAAGCCTCATCAAAAGAGTTTGTGTGAAGCGATTGTGTTCCACCCAAAACCGCTGCAAGTGCTTGAAGAGTCACGCGGATAATGTTGTTTAGGGGCTGCTGGGCTGTAAGCGAAACTCCAGATGTCTGTGTGTGAAAACGCAGCATCCAAGAGGCTGGATTCTTAGCTTTAAAGCGTTCCCGCATGATTTTTGCCCAGAGGCGTCTGGCAGCCCTGAATTTGGCGACTTCCTCGAAAAGGTTGTTGTGCGCCGCGAAAAAGAACGATAGTCTACTGGCAAAACGGTCCACGTCTAAGCCTCGGTCTATGGCGGCTTGCACATAGGCGATAGCGTTTGCAAAGGTAAAAGCGACTTCCTGAACGGCGGTGGCACCTGCCTCGCGGATATGGTAGCCGCTTATGCTTATGGTGTTCCATTTTGGCACGTTTTTGGCGCAATACTCGAAAATGTCTGTGACAAGGCGCATGGAGGGCTTCGGCGGAAAAATGTACATGCCTCTGGCAACATATTCCTTCAAAATGTCGTTTTGCACCGTGCCGTCCAACATGCTTTGGGGCACACCTTGTTTTTCGCCGACAACAATATACATGGCAAGCAAGACGGCGGCAGGCGCGTTAATAGTCATGGAAGTCGTAATTTTGTCCAGAGGGATGCCGTCAAAAACTATTTCCATGTCTCGCAAAGTGCTTACGCTTACGCCAGCCTTTCCAACTTCGCCTCTAGCCATGGGATGGTCGCAGTCATAGCCCACCTGTGTTGGAAAGTCAAATGCCACGCTAAGCCCAGTTTGACC
>Ga0209394_1000841_pt1 | contig 20865 bp, 11 predicted proteins | sample JNZ201metaG_FD_184122 | JGI IMG/M metagenome (GOLD analysis project Ga0209394, IMG submission 184122) | Hot spring microbial communities from Jinze hot spring, China to study Microbial Dark Matter (Phase II) - JNZ 20120812A (SPAdes) (version 3) ... | reverse complement strand
GCTGTTGCCGAAAAGCGATAGCCAAGTCCGCTTGCAAGTTCCCGCTTCGGTCGGCGAGCACCGAAAGCGGATTGATTTGCAATGGGACAACGAGCGACGAAGTTTTGAAGTCGCCTATGCCATTCCTGAGCCTTTGAATTTAGTCTCGCCAATCATTTTGGCAGATGAGCGAGGCGAGGCAAATTTGATGCTTGTCGTCAATTTGTCGCCAGAGTTGATGAAGCAAAGGTCGTTCGTTGTGGAAGCAAATGGCAAGCGGATTCACCTGCCATTGACATCAACTCCGCTGAAATTTCGTTGCCCATTAAGTGGCTTAAGCGCATCAATTCGCTTGTGGCTTGACAACATACCTGAGAGGACAGTGAAAGCAAAAGTGTTTTCGCTGCTGTAAAGTGGTGGAGGTGATGTTAGATGAGCGTGGGTTTGAGGATGCACCTATTTGCGCTCGGTTGCTTCGTTGCTCTTGTCTTTGGTTACCTTGACCTTGTTTCAGGTTTCAGTCAGCCTCAGGGCAGACAGTTGGTCGCCACTGATTTCCCCAGCATTCAAGCGGCTTTGGATGAGGCGGGAAGAAAAGGCGGTGGCGAAGTGTTCGTTCCCGCCGGCATTTACGAGATTGAGCGAACCTTGAAAATTCCGTCCAATGTCACACTTAGAGGTGCAGGAGCAGCAACAGTGCTAAAAGCGAAGGCTTCCATCGGAGAAAATTCCTATCCCAACAACCGTGTCATCTCCAACGCCGATGTTGAAAGAGGCAACACCGGCATCGTCATCAAAGACTTGGTTGTGGACGGCGGACTTTCGGGCGAATATCACAAAACGGGCATTTACGGCATAAGCCTCAACAATTGCGATAACTCACGCATTGATGGTGTCATTGTCCGAAGATGTAGTGGGGAAGGAATTTTGGTTTCATATGGCGTAGGGAATGTGCTCGTTGAGCGATGCGTGGTTGAGGAAAACAATAACGGCATCAATGTCCATCATCTCAGCGGTGAAGTTTTACTGAGAAACAACATCTGCAAACGAAACGGAGTGCATAAGCCTCAGTTTGGTGGCATTGGCATTTTCGCTGAGGCTGTTCACCACATCAGCATCGTCGGCAATGTTTGCATTGACAATGCATGGGCAGGGATTGTTTGGATGGGAGGCGCTGACGAAGCAAGAGGCATTCAATACCCTTCTGGCGATTGCATCATCGCCAATAACCTTTGCTTGCGAAATGGAAGTCAAGGTGGCATCTTCATCAACGGCACTTACTCGCAGACGCAGCGATTTTTGGTGTCTGGCAACTTATGCAAAGAGAACGGAAGGGACGGGATTTGGGCGTTTCGGGCAAAAGATGGCATCATCACCAACAACTTATGTGTCAGCAACAACAAGCCTTACGGCAAAGACGGTTCGCTTGAAGATTGGCAAAGAACGGCTTCAGGAATTCGTTTGGTTGATTGCGAAAATGTCATCGTCACAGGCAACAGGTGCTTGGATGAGCGAAAGGAAAGGTGGCAGATTTACGGGATTTGTGTTGAGGGCAAAAGCAAAGGAAACATTGTCACCGGCAACATCGTCTCAGGCAATAAAAATGCTGGCATAAGCGCTGTTGATGGTAATGCTGTGACTGGCAATTGGGAATGAGTTTGAAGGAATTCATGGTCAACCAATAAATTGAGTTTGCCCAAAGGATGTATTGCAAATGACGGAAGTGACAAAGGAGGTGCAATGTCTTAGGCTATGGTTGGATGGAAAAGAGTGATGCATGGCTTTGTGAGAATTCTGGTGGGAGGTATGCTTGCGATGGCAATGACTAATGCAGTCAGAGGTAACGAGAATAGGATTGTGGTCTCGGAGGAGTATGTTGTGCTCAGCAATCTTGAATGGGTTGAGTTTGAAGTCATCGTCCCCTCTGGAACTTATGAGGTTTGGGTGACATCAGGTGGGAATGACACGAGGCAATGTGCACGGCTTTCTATTGACGGCGGTGAACCCGTTCTGATTATTGACGAGCGTGAACCTGCGAAGGGCTTACCACCAAGGGAACGGGAGAAAGTTTCAGTTAGACAACTTGTCGGCGTTGTTTCGTTGAAGAGAGGAAAACATTTTTTCAAAGTCCAGCATGCTGGTGAAGCGGGTTTCTCAGTTGCTTTTGGTCTTGAGCGAATTGAACTTCTGCGAACTAAGGACATTGTAGGAAAGAAGGTCATTAAAGTCGGCTCGCAAAGGAAGCCGTCGCCAAGAGCGAAAGAACCTTGGGAATCTAAGGAGTTTATCCCTGCACCAAAATGGTGGCAGAAGGAAGAAGTTTACGCAGGCTTCTACGATAGACTGAATGACGGCGCTTTGAAGCGCATCAAGGACAAGGGTTTGCGGGTTGTCGTGATTGGCTGCGATGAAATTGCTCGTGGGGAATTGCGCCATTGGGCTAATGTTGCGCATGAGTTAGGCTTGAAAGTTTTGCCTTATGTCTCCTTCCACACATGGCGCTGGCGCTTCAGTGCGGAGGAAGGTAAAGAACGGTTAGCGGACGCTGATTTGGTCAGTTCATTCAAGTTTGCGCAAAGGCACAGAGGTGAGTTGCGTTGGCTTGAATACTGGGCGCTTGCTGACCATCCAGAGTGGATGTTGCTTAATGCGGAAGGCAAAACTGTTTCGCCGTTTAACCCTGACTATCAGGCTGGCTCTATAAGAGAACCTTGCATTGACGCTGAGGGAGTCGTTGATGCTTGCTTGAGTTTGGTCAAATTGCTGATGGATGAAGGTGCTGACGGCATTTTCGTTGACAATGTTCATCCAACGGAAGTTTGCTACGGTGAGAAATTCGGTTTGCACAAGCATTTGCATCCTAATTGGACAAATGCGGCGGCTTATAAGGAATTGCTTAGGCAAGTGCGGGCTCTTGTAAAGCGTTATGGCAAGGAAAAAATCGTGATGCTGAATTCGGGCAGCCCTCAAAAGCGGTTTGCTGGTGTTGGGGATTCATTGATGTGGGAGTCATTTCTGTTTGATGGAAGCGACGAGCCAAAAATGCGCTTTGAGCAGGTTCTCGGGGCAAAGAGATACTGGGATTCATACATCAAGGCTGGTGGGACAATCGCGGTTCTCAGTTATGTTGGTGGGACAACAAGCGAGGAAAAGAAGCAAAATGCGTTCTATGCCTACGCTTGCGCAAAACTTTGCGGATTTCACTTCAGCGATTGGTTCAGTGCTGACGGGACTGGTGCAGAAGTGCTTTATCGCATTAGACTTGGCAAACCGCTTGGTGATGTGGAGGTGCGGGAAGGAGTTTACTTGAGGAAGTTCGTGAACGGTTTCGTTGTTGTAAATCCAGAAGGCGATGGACAGCCAAAGGAAACAGTCGCGAAAATTCCATCACGCACGCTTTCGTTTGCTGTTCCCTCGCATTGGAGAGAGGTCGTGGACATGTATGACGGCACGATTATCCCAGTAAAAGGCGGGAAGGTGACGATTTCCATCCCTGCGATGTCTGGGCGTGTATTTGTCAGCAAATAGGAGTTACGCAGTTGGATGTAGGGGCGGCTGCTAAGCCGCCCGCAAGGGCAGTTTTAACCCCTTATAAATTATAAAGGATGTTTTCGGGCAGACCATCGTCCGCCCCTACACAAAATGACATCAACTGTGTAAGTCCTAGACGAAGTAAGTTTATTATAGCAGCGTCAAAGCCAAAAGGCTTGACGCAATAAGTTTACTGAGGAATTATGTTTTCTCCCGTCAGGTTTTACGGGCGACGGGCTTGGGTATAGGCGAAAGGAGACTACTCACTTGATGTCGCCCAACCTACTGAGCCTGACCTATTTTTCAAGGTGTTATAATTATCGCAACACATGACACGCAACTGCGTAAGTCCTAATCTCTATTGCCAACTGGAGGGGCTTAGGCAAGGTGACAAGTGGTGTGGGAACAAGCAGTGAGCCGTAGCCACCAAGGGGTGAGGGGAGAGTCCAACCATATGGGTATAGAACTTAGGCAAGGGAGATAAAACGATGAAAGCAGCATCGGCAGCAGTGGAACTAATGAGCGATGACAGCATGGTCATTGCTGGAGGCATTCACCCCCGTTACGCTCAAGGACAGGAGGGGCAATTGAGGACAACAGCGCTCGTCCTTGAGGAAGGTGGAAACAAATTTTGCCTTGTCTCTTGCGATGTCCTAATGGTTGAGCGAAACATCCTTGATGAAGCGGCTCGGAGCATTGAAGAGCAATGCGCTATCCCCTTCACCAACATCATCATCGCCGCCACTCATACTCATCACGCACCTTCAACGGTGAGGGTGCACGGCTACGACAGGGACGAAAAATTTGTCAAGCATCTCCAAGACGCCATCGTTTCCTCTGCCGTTCAAGCGAGCAAAAAACTCACCGCTGATGCTGAAGTTGAAATGCATTTTTGGCTAAGTCAAGAAGCCACTGTAGGTCAAAATAGCCGTTTGCTTCTTTCCGATGGGACGATTTTCTGGGTTGGACCGCATGATGATGCCATCCGACCGACGGGACCTTTTGACCCTGAATTGCCCGTTTGGGTTTTCAAAAAGCCTGAAGGTCAAACGACGGCTTTGATGTTCAACCACTCCACTCACACCATTGGCACAAGAAAAGGCGAAGTTCGTTCTCCAAGTTTTTACGGGTTGGCAGCGCAGGAACTTGAGGAAGAATTAGGCGGGACGGCATTGTTTCTTCTGGGCGCTGCTGGCTCAACCCACAACCTTACGCTTTCAACCGACGAGATGGTCTTCCGCATAAAGCAAGCCATAAGGGAGGGAGTAGCGAAAGCGCAAAAAAGAGAGGTGAAAAGGCTCATCGCTGTCAAGGAAGAGTTTACTTACCGAGTGCGAAACTTTGATGAAGAAGCGGAAGAGCAAGCCGTCACTTACTATTGCAGCAAACGCGTAAAGGATAACCCAGAAGCGACAATTGAAGTTTTCCGTCGGATGAGACAAGCCCTTAAACTGCATCAAGGTGAGGAGCGAAAAACATGGCTGCAAGTGGTGCTCATCGGCGACATCGCGCTGGTAGCGATTCCCGGCGAACTTTTCACTTCTCTGGGCATTGACATTAAGCGCCGTTCTCCCTTACGCTACACTTACATTGTCAGCCTTGCCAACGATTGGATTGGCTATATCCCCGATGAAGAAGGTTTTCGGTTGGGTGGTTATCAAGTCTGGACGGGCTTTCACAGTTTTGTTGAAAAGGGCACAGGTGAAGCCATCGTGGACAAGACGGTGCAGATGTTGACGAAGTTGGCTCAAGATATAAGCCGGTGAGGTGGGGGCAATGAAGGCAGCCTTTTTCCGACTGCCCGGCGAAGTTGCTTTGAGGGAACTGCCGATGCCTGAACCGAAAGCAGGCGAAGCGCTTGTTCGGGTCTTAGCCTGCGGCATCTGCGGAACCGATGTGGACGCTTTCAAAAGCCATCACGCCCATTGGCACCAAAGAGGACACGAAGCAGCGGGGGAAGTAATCGCTGTCGGAGAAGGTGTAACGAATGTCAAACAAGGTGACTTGGTCGCAATCATCGGTTCAATCCCTTGCAACCGATGTGCAGCGTGTCAACGGGGCGAGATGCGTTTTTGCGCTAACCCGAAATGGTTTGGTGGCGATGCCTTCGCTGAATTCATCTGTAAACCTGCTGAATTCCTTTTTCCCGTTCCTGACTTGACGCCTGAAGAAGGTGCGTTGATGGAACCTTTAACCGTCGCCATTGATTTGGTGCGGGATGGTAATGTAAGGTTAGGCAGCAAGGTTTTGCTCATCGGCGCAGGTCCTATTGGCTTGATGGCATTGAGGTTGTGCCGTGAAGCAGGCGTCAGCAAACTTTATGTCTCCCATCCTTCCACCAGTGTAACCAGACTTCAGTTAGCATTGGAATGGGGCGCTGATGTCATTTTGCATCCCGACAAAGAAGACATCGTAGAACGCATGAAGGAGTTAGAGCCTGATGGCGTTGACAGCGTGTTGGTGACGATCAAGCCCAGCATCGGCATCTCACAGGCAGCACAAGTTTGCACCGTTGGCGGGACAATCGCTTTTGTCGGTATGGAGTGGAAACCTAAGACGGGCATCTCACTGGACATTGACCAATTTCACTTCCGCAAAATTCACCTCGTTGGTTCCAACCACAACCCTTGTAGTTTGCTTTACCCTCAAGCAGCCGACTTTCTTAAGCGCAAGGTCATTGATGCTGAAAAACTCGTCACACATCGCTTCCCCCTTGACAAAATTGGAGACGCTTTTCATTTTGCTACGGAGCGACGACATGAGGTTGGAAAAGTGATGGTCACAGCGTAGCAGCAAAGCGCTTTAAGAGAGGTGACGGAAAGTGGCAAAGTTAGCCATCAAAGGTGGTCAGAAAGTTGTGCCCGATGGGATGATTAAACCTTGGCCTCACATCACCGAAGAGGACAAACGCGCAGTGATGGAAGCGCTGGAGAGGGCTTCACCTTGGCGCTACCCTTTTGAGGAAGTTGAGGAATTGGAACGGGCATGGGCGGAGTTCATCGGCATGAAGTTCACTCTGGCTTGCAACTCAGGGACGGCAGCCCTTCATCTTTGTGTTGTCGCTTGCGAAGTTGGTCCAGGCGATGAGGTCTTAGTTCCCGCTGACACTTTCCTTGCTTCGGCATCGTGTGTCCTTCACTCCAACGGCATCCCCATCTTCGTGGATGTTCACCAGCAAACTTACAACATTGACCCTGCAAAAATTGAGGAGCGCATCACTGAAAAGACGAAAGCCATCGTCGCTGTGGACTTAAATGGCTTGCCCGCTGATTACGACGAAATTCATGCCATCGCTAAAAAGTATGGCTTGAAGGTCATTGAAGATGGTGCTCAAGCGCACGGCGCAACTTACAAAGGAAAGCAAGTCGGTTCACTGGGTGATGTTTCGGGTTGCAGCCTTAACGGTTCCAAATGCCTTTCTGCTTTAGGTGAAGGAGGCTTGTTTGCGACGAACGAAGAGAAAATGTTTGTCCTTGCCCAGAGAGCAAGAATGTTCGGCGAAATCGTGGAGCCGGGCAAGCCAAGAGAATACAACGCCTACATGATGGGCTGGAACTACCGAACCGACCCGCTGCAGGCAGCCTTCGCTCGCTCCCAACTTCGCCGATTACCTGAAATGACTGAATGGCGCATCCGTAACGGGACTTACTTGACCCAACGATTGAGTGAAATTCCGGGCATCCAGCCACCTTATGTTCCTCCTGACCGAACTCATGTTTACTTCTTCTACCCGATTTTGGTTCGCCCTGAAGAGTTGGGATTGGACGATGTGCCCACTGATGTTTTCCGTGAAGCGTTGGCGAAGGTAATGCAAGCGGAAGGTGTCCCGTTGAGGTCATGGCAAACTCGCCCTGTGCCCGCTCAAAGTCTATTCCAGTATCTGGACGGCTACGGAAAAGGTTGCCCTTGGAGTTGCCCTTATACTCGCCCTGGCATTCGTTATGACCCTGACGAATATCCCGTCGCTTCGGATATTTGCCGTCGGCGCTTGGTTTTAGGGCATAGCACCGACTCCTTCGGTCCACCCAACGGATTGGATTTGATGGAAAAGTATGCTGAAGCCTTCCACAAGGTGCTGGTGGAAAACCGCAACGAGTTGATTGACTTCGTTCGGAAGGGAACATGAAAGCATTTTTGAGAAATCGTAGGTTGCTTGACTTTCTGAGCAGGAGAGAAAGTTGACAAGAGCATGGAATCGTTTTGCTATAGTTTTGCACAGCCCTTATTTGCCAGTAAAATTAGGCGTTTAAGCAAGGACAAGGGTTGCGGACAGGCTTGAAGGGAACAAAAATTCAGGCATCTAATTGTAGGGCGCAGGCTCTGTCCTGCGCCGACAAAAAATCGGCATGGGGAAGAGCCCATGCCCTACAAGTTTAACCAACAAACCTTTGAGCGATGGGCTGGTATGGAGAAGTGGGATAGATAAGGTGGAGTGGTATCTCTGCAACTCCGCTTCTATGGAAAAACGGGACAAAATCCCATGATTTGCCTGTGTTTTCAGAACGTGCAAAACTATAGTTTAAACCGTGCCGACCAAAAATTTGTCGGCGGGTGTAAAACCCCGCCTTACAAAAATTTGCCGACTAAAGTCGGCGTTGAGGTGAGCATCTATAGACGATAAAATTTCCCTTCTAAGGAGTGACACAAAATGCGTTTGGTGGTTTCAGGTTTGCTTCCATTTTTCTACTTCTGCGCTGCGGTAGTGAGTGCAGTTGATGCAAATCCAAAATTGCAGTTGACCATTCGTCCACTACTTTTAACTGCACAGGCAATTGAAGTTGAGGCTGGCATTGGTGAGTTATCTGAGAGACCTGTCAGCGTTTATTTCGCACTTGTGTCACCAGATGGTCAAACAATTGCTACTGAAAAAGTCTCAGTTCCAAAGGAAGCGAGTTCCATCATCACGAGATTCAAGACGACGAGATTAAAATCTGGCACTTACCAAGTCTTGGCAAAAGCATTGCGGAGTGACGAAACAGTCATTGCCGAGATGAGAGAAGCCTTTGAAATCCCGCAAATGCCAAAATGGTGGCGCTCAACAAGGGGAATTTTTGAAAAAGTGCCTAAACCGTGGGCGCCATTGAAAATTCAAAGAATCCAAAATAACGCATTTGTTGTTGAGTGCTGGGGAAGGAAATACCGCTTTGACCAAAGCCCGATGCCCAGTTCCATCCTCAATCAAGGTAAGACAATGCTGGCAGCACCCGTGAGGTGGCGTGGTGAACTTTGCGGAAAAGAATTTGAGTTTCAACGATGGCAAACGAAATGTCTCAATGCAAAGGAAACGGAAGTGGTTCTGGTCGGCGAGAGTCGCTTTGAGGATATAGATTTGCAGGTTCGCACAACGATTGAATTTGACGGTCTGATGAGATTTGATGTTCGTTTGAATCCAAACACGCATTACATTACAAAACTTGCTCTTGAAATTCCGTTGCGTCGTGAGTGGGTGAAATTCGTCTATCATTGGCCGCCTGGCTGGCCGCACATTGACGGCACTTTCCCCCTGCCAAAAGATGGTTGGCAAAGTCCATTTTATCACTATGTTTGGCTTGGCAACGAAAGCGGTGGAATTTGCTGGTTCACAGAAAGCGAACAGCCCTTTGTGAAGGGAAGAGTGACAGGTGACGAGGGGCGAGTGATTCAGGTTGTGCCCAAAAAAGACACCGTTGTTCTGCGCATCAACTTCGTTCAAAATGCGACATTGCCGACTTTTCGTGAGTGGACAGTCACATTCGGATTGCTTCCAACTCCTGTTAAGCCATGGCGAAAAGATTATCACAGATACCTTGTCGGAATTGATGCGGGCTATGGAATGGAAAAAGAGGAGTTTTGGGTCGGGAGCGTGCTATCTTATTCGGCATTGGGTAACCTTAATGCATCGCAGGGAACATTAGAGTTTTGGGTGCAATTAGGTTTTGAGCCGACAAAAGATAGCGCTATGCTTTTTGCTGTCGGACTTTATAGCCCTAACTATATCACTTTGCATTGGCTTCATCAATTGCGATGGAATCAGGGAGCGGGCTTGTCACTGCGTGTTGAATGGGATAGGAGAGAAGAACCGATTTACATTCAAGTGCCTTTGAACTGGAAAAAGGACGAATGGCATCATATAGCACTCACCTGGGGCAAAGCAATAGCCTTGTATGTTGATGGCAACCTTGTAGCACAAAAGCCATTTGAAGGTCTTCTTGGCAGGAAAGTTGATTTGCAGAGTTTGTCACTTTCTTTCGGAGGTAGCAGCAGCACATTTGCAATTGATGAGTTGCGCATTAGCCGTGAAGTTCGTGCTTCGTTTAATCTATCGGAGCCACCTGATGCTGATGAATCCACCTTGTTGCTGGACAGACTGGAAAGAGAGGATGAGGTCATGGTTTCTCGTCGGACAAAGCCCGAGGTCGGCACAGGTGGTATTGTGTCAGATTTAGCGGAGTTTGTCGCAGGCAGATTCGGCAAATGTTTGCGTCTTACTGGCAAGCGCTATGGCATCAGCACTTTTGAGCGGTTCAAGCAACTTGGCATCAAAGCAGTCAACTTACCTGAATGGTGGACGCAAGCACAAGGGACGACAGAAACGGTGCATGAGGAACGACTTAAATCATTCGTTAGCGAAGCGCACAAGCAAGGTATTAAGGTTTTGCTCTACTTTGGATTTGAAATGGGCGATGCTGCTTCGGAGTGGAAATGGCTAAAATACGAACTTGCCGGCAGAGAACCGCAGGCGAGGGTTCATTTGCCTATTCGCTCTTTCGGTGTTCAGCCACAGAGTTACTTTGGCATTGACCACGGCGCTCAGCCTTATCAGGACTACTTGATTGAAGGCATTGCCCATCTCATTGCAAAATATGACATTGACGGTGTCTACTTGGATGGGACGCATCTTGCTGGCGGTTGTGCGAATGAGTATCATGGGCACGGTTGGTTTGATGAAAAGGGCAAGGAGCGTGGCATCAGTTTCATCTGGTCATCAAGGCGCTTGATGAAGCGGATGTATCAAGTGATTAAGTCAGTAAAGCCTGACGGCATTATTTATGCGCACACATCATCGGTCGTTTTAGCACCGACTATCTCGTTTGCAGACTTTTTCTACAACGGAGAGCAATTGATGGAGTTAGTTCCTGCTGCACGCCAACAAGGATACAAGCCGCCAGCGGAGATTGTTCCGCTAACTACTTTTGCCGTTCTTTTTAATGGTCGTCCTTGGGGCGTTCCATGTCACTTCCATCCAGGCAGTTTAGAACTCAACGAAGCGCTGTCAATAAGCCTGTTGCACGATGTCTTTCCCGCACCCTACACACCGGCAAGAGAATTGGTGGAGCAGATTGGAAAGATTCGGAGCGTTTATGAGGAATTTGGTGCTGACGAGGCGGAATGGCATCCATACTTTGAAAAGCCTGCGCTCATAACTGCTCAACCTGAATGTGTAAAAGTCAGTTTCCATCGCAGTAGAAAGGATGGCAAACTTTTGCTTGTCATATCTAACCTTTCAGCAAAAAGTGTGAAGGCAGAAGTGAGTTTGGATTTGAACCGTTTGAAGTTAAGTCTTCCCATTAAGGTTTTTGATGCGCTCAAGAAAGTGCAATTGCAAGCCACTGACGCAAGTTTTCTTATAGACATTCGTCCTGCATCGTTTAGACTTGTTTTGGTCTGGTAGAGGTGAGGATAGAAGAATGCGTTCTGTGCCTACGCTTGCGCAAAACCTTTTGGATTTCACTTCAGCGATTGGTTCAACACCGAGGGGACTGGTGCAGAAGTGCTTTATCGCTTTAGATTTGGCAAACCACTTGTTGATGTGGAAATTGAGGATGTCCATCTTTCGCTGCACTTTGCTTTGGCTTTTGGTGGTGATGGCTTTGGATGGCTTGTGTGCTCAAAATCTTTTGCGCAACCCAAGTTTTGAAGAGGGCGAGAAAACTCCAACGGACTGGATTTTCTGGACACGGACGACGGGCAAAGGAGTTTGGGATGAACAAGTGGCTCGCTCGGGCAAGCGAAGTATCAAAATCATCAGTTCGCACAGCAACGACAATTGGAGTCAACGGGAAATTCCGATAAAACCAGGGCACTTGTATCGCTTCCGTGTTTGGGTTCGCCAAGAGCGTTGCTACGCTTGGGGTCCTGATGTCGTCATCACTGCTTACGATGCTAACGGTCAACCGCTGCAGTCTTGGCAGTTTCGTGGTCGCAGGGGGACGAGGGATTGGTATCCCCTTGAAGGCTACTTCGTCCCGCCTGAAAATGCTGTCAAGGCAAGCGTTGAGTTGAGGGCATTGCTTTTGCCAGAAACTGTCCCAGTTTGGTTTGACGATGTGTCTTTAGAGCCAGTGGGCATTTGGGCAGCCAAGGCGGAAGTGAAAGACCCAATATCGGAACGCAGCGACAAGTTTCACTACCTTCGCTCGCTGTCAACAGAAGTTACGACGCCACACTTTCAATGGGCAAAGAATCTTCTTCACCCGCCAAAAGTCTTTTTCGCCATTGACAGAATCGCACAACGGGAAATTGTTGAGTTGGCACAACGCTTTGGTTTCAACTGGCACACCGTCTTCATCACTTCCGACCCGCACCCGCAATACTTGACTGGCGAATACTACGACCGCCTTTACCATGACGAGTTGCGTGAGGCTTACCGACAAGCGCTATCAGAGCCTTGCGATGTCATCGTTTTGAGCGGTTCGGTCTGGGACGCTTTGAGCGATTTGGAGCGGAAGGAAACGATAGGCAAGGTTAAGCAAGGGACAGCGCTCGTTTATTTCGGCAAGCCACAAAGATTGCAACCTGACGACCCGCTACCGCATTTGCTTGGCGTAAAGTGGTTGGGTCAAGAGGTTCTGGCACGACCCTTAGCGAATTCGCCATTGCTCACTGCTTACCCGCAAGCAATGCCACCTATCCCGTTACATCTGGTTGAAGTGACTGACGGCAAAGTTTTGGCGGAAGCCCAAGACGAAAAAGGAAACCGTTACCCGCTCTTGGTCACGAAAACCTTTGGCAAGGGGCGAGTTTTGTTCGTCACTTACCGAACGGAAGTTGAAACGGCAGAGGTTCGTGGTCCTGGATTGACACCAATGTTCTCACGAAGGAAAGTCAGCAATGTCCATTTCGCCTATCACGAGTATCTGCTGGCTTCAGTGATGAAGTGGTTGCTTTTCGCTTGTCAACCTGAGCGTTGGCTGGTGCAATCAGTTCAAATTGTCGTTGAGCCAAATCGTGCAAGGGCGATTTTGAAATTCCCGCCACACAATAAACACCTTCAAGTGCGATGGGTTTGGCGAGACAAGTTTTCACGACCCATCAACGAAGGCAAACAAACCATCGCTCTAAACGAGACTCAACTTTCCGTTGAGTTGACCAACCTTGACGAAGTGCTCGCAGGCGATTTGTTCTTTGAGGCAATTTTCGCTGACGGCGACGCCGTTTTGGATTGGGCAGCAGCGAGCACAAAGTTTGAAGGTGCACAGTTCAAAAGAGTTCGTAGTAAGGCACGGAACGAAGTGGAGTGCCGTGAGAAACGCCACTCCGCTAACGCTTCGTGGCTCACTACGAACCATGCCTTTGATGGCATAAACCTAAGGCTTTGCCTTGACAAAACTGTTTTTGAACCTGAAAAGCCGATCACTGGCACTGCAGAAATTCAAGGGCTTGAGAAAACAAAAGGTTACCGAATGCGGTTGCAACTTTTTGATTGCTATGGCTGGGAGTGGGAAAGGATTGAGTTGGCTTTGAACGGAAGCCAGAGCCAGATTAAGTTCGCCGTTCCATCGCAAAGGTTGAGGGCAACGGGCGCGATGCTCATCGGCAAGATTGTCAGTCCATCGGGCAAAGTTGTGGCGGAAGACAGGAAAGAAGTCGTGATGGCTGCAAAAGATGGCTGGGACGACTGGCGCCAAGTCATGTGGACAGTTTTCGGGCGAAGCGGTTACCGACCTTACCTTTGGGAAGCGATGGCTCAAAAGTTGCGACAAATGGGCATTGACACTTGGCTTTTCAACATCTTCGGTGAAGAGTGGCACATCGCTGCGAGATTTGACTTTCGCATTGTGCCCATCGGAATTTACGGCGTTTGGAGCACAGCAAAAGGTTTCAACGAATACGCCATGACAGGTGATAAAAAATGGCTGGTTCGTGAACCTTGTCTTAGTTCGCCAGATGAGGGCAAGCGATTGGAGCAAGCCATTGGAGATACTGTCAAGATGATTTCGCCCTATAAGCCCATCGCCTATTGCCTTTCCGACGAAAACAACTTGACCTACTACAATGCCCCCTTTGACTTTTGCTTCTCGCCTTTCTGCCTTGAACGGATGCGCAAATGGCTTCGTGAGCGTTACAGCGATTTGGCAAGGCTTAACGAGGCTTGGGGAAAGCAGTTTCGCTCTTGGGACGAAGTCGTGCCTGACACTTTTGAGGAAGCGATACAAAGGAAAAATTTCGTCGCTTGGGCTGACCATCGTGAATTCATGGACGGCGTTTTCGTTGATATTTGGCGCCAAGCAAATGAAGTGGCAAAGCGATTTGACCCGAAAGCGAAAATTGCACTGTCAGGCACGCCAGGACCAGAAGCCTACGGTGGTTACGACTGGTTTGCGCTCATTCAAAACATGGGGACTCTTTTGCCTTACCTTGGCACGAGTGTCGGAGAGATGCAACGAAGTTTTTCAAAAATTCCGAGAACGCCTTGGGTGGCAGGTTACGGATTGAGGGGGGCAAATTTGCTTTTCGGGGTTTGGAGGGCAGTTTTCAACCGATGCAACGGCATCGGTGTCTTCTGGCTTCCTTCAATGATTGAACCCGATTTGACTTTCCCAAAGGCTGCGCAAGATTTGGAGCAAGTGACTCGTCCACTGCGAACAGGTTTGGGCAAGTTGCTCATTCACGCTAAGCCTTCACAACCGCAAGTTGCGATTTACCATTCCATGCCTTCAATCCGTGCAGCCTTCGCCTTGGGGCTTGACCAAGAGTTGGCAGACGAAAGGGACAGTTTTGTCACGATTTTGCAATCGTTGGGCATCCAGTTCGTTTTTGTTGATGCACGCCAGATTGAGCAAGGATGGCTGAAGCAAAACAAAGTCAAGGCGTTGATTTTGCCGATGGCTTTGGCGATGTCCGATGGCGAAGTTCAGGCTGTCCGCGAGTTCGTGGCGAATGGCGGTAAAGTCATCGCCGATGTTTTGCCAGCAGTTTTTGATGAGAAGTTGAAGCCGAGGGGAAGTTCGCCACTCGCCGATTTGTTCGGCGGAGAAAAAGTCAATTTGCTAAAGGAACGAAACCCGTTTGATTTGACCGAACCGCCTGAAAAGATGCCGAGCGCTAGCAAAGAGGCAAAAGGGTTGATGGCAGGCAAAATTTTGCTGGCAAATTACATGCTTGAAAGCCAATTTCGTGCCTGCCCGCAGATTGACGAGCGATGCCGTCGCCGTGAGCAATGGGTTGAGGAAGCGATGCGTTGGGCAGAAATTGCGCCGTCGGTTGAGGCTCGTTGGGATGACGGAAGCAAAGTTCGTGATTGTCTTTGGGCGGAGTGGGAATTGGGCGACGGAGCAAAAATCGTCGGCGTGCTTCGTCAACCGAAGGCAATCCCAAAGGGCAAGATGATAGTAAAGTTCCCGAAGGGCTTCAAAGTTTACAGCGTGTGGGAAGGTGAGGCTCCCGCCGAGCCACAAGCCTTTGTCAAGTTGTGGGCATTGCTTCCGAAAGAACCCGCAAAGCCAACTGTTAAGGTCGTTTCAGGGAAGTTGCAAGCAGGCAACGAAGTGAAATTGCTTGTTCAACAGCGCAATGCACCACCATTGACAGTTTTTCGCATAGAGTTTCACGGCTCAGATGGCGACGAACTGAGCGGGTTGAGCCAGAGCATTCTTGCCCGCAACGGTGTCAATCAAATTACCTTGCCCTTGCCCCACAATTTGCCATCAGGCTGGCATATCGTTATCCGTGATGTGGTGACGAAGAGCGAGGTCGTGTTGAGACCCATCGGAAGGTGAATCGGTGATGTGTTGTTTATTGTTCGCAGTGCTGGCAATTTTGTTGACATTTTGTTGGGAGGGTGAGGCTCCCACCGAACCTAAATGCCGTGTTGACGCCGTCTTCTATCGCCCCGACAGGGGGACGCCGTTTCAGTGGTTTGAAAGTGCGAAAGAAATTCAGGCTTTTCACGCCGAGCATTACCGTGCAGCAGGAACGGTGGAAATTTACCTGCAAAACCGAAGCGAAAAATCAACGGCAGTTTCTCGGTTGATTGTTAATGGTCAGGATGTGACGAATCCGCAAAAAGGTGGCGATGTCGTTTGGTGGCGGTTGCACCCCAACCCTTTACCGCCGAAATCTTTCGGCGAGTTGCTCGTTAGGCTTCGCAATGCGCCACAAAAGCCTATCGCCATTGAAGTGCAATTCAACGATGGTGAAACATTTCAACTGACTGTCCCGATAACCCCGCCTTCGGTTCGGATTGAAGGTTTGGGCTTTGACAGCGAAGGCAAAGTTTACGCCTTCTTGGAGTTCGTCGGCAAACCGAACGCTAAGCCGACAAAAGTGAACAAGGTTTGGCTTGATGGCGAAGATGTCACGAGGAGAACTCGCATTTTTGCCCCCAACTTTTGGCAAAACCTTTGCCCGCTCGTTATTCAGCCGACCAAACCGCTTCAGTTCGGAAGTTTTCACTACTTGCGGGTTGACACAACTGACGGAATTGCAGCAACGGTTTTCCGTGCCAGAGACGATTTCTTCCCGCTCGGCTCTTACGGCTATGTGACGCCGAAAGAGTATGCCCTCAACGATTGCAACCTGCATGTCTCCTTCGGTTCGCTCAACAAAAACCAACTTGATGCCCTCGGTCGCTACGGGCTCAAAGGTGTTTCGCCTTTGTCAAAAAAGAACGAAACTGGTCATCCTGCTCTCTGGGCTTACTACTTAATGGACGAACCTGATGTCCACGATTACAGCGTCAAGGAACTGCCACACGAGAAACGGGTTGGCGCTTTTGCGATGGAGATGGTTGAGCGTGACTTAGAGTGCTATCGGCGCAACCCTTCCGCATTGACTTTTCTCACGGTCAACTTGACCTACAAGCCAGCGAACTGGTTCATCTACGGTCGCATTGCCGATGTGCTCAACACTGACCCTTACGCACTTCTTGTTGGCTGGCAGATGCGCCAAGTTTTTGAAGTTGCCGAAACGGCTCGCCTTGCTTGCGTGCCTAACATGATGACCATCACCTATCAAGCGATGTGGATTGAGCCTGTCAAGAAGCCGAGCGAAGCCAAGTTTCCAAGAATGCCCTTCCCCGAAGAGGTTCGCATCATGATGCATTATGCCCTTGCAGGTGGAGCGAAAGGTTTGATTGCCTACATTCATTGCACGGAACGATACCCTGAGCAAATCTTTTGGGGCGCACAAGATTACCCCGATGTGTGGGCAGAAATTGGGAAAGTTCACCGTGAGGTTGAGTTAGTTTCACCTGTCCTTGCCCGTTCCCATCCACTTGACATCGCTAAATCGCTGACTGATGGTCTTTTCGTTCGCCCTTTGGTTGCGCCCGATGCGGTTTTAGTGGTTTGCGTCAACGAGAAAGGTCAATCGCTGCCTGACCGATTTGTCAAACAAACCATCGCACCTGCTGAGTTGGAACTAAGCATTCCAATTTGGCTGCCGTTGAAATTCGCTTTCAAGGTTGGCGAAGGTGAATTCAAGCCCTTGCCTTGCAAAGTTATCGGCGATAAGTTGCGTGTGATTTTGCCAGAAATTGAGACGGCTTTCCTTTTGCTGCTTTGCGCCGACAACAATTTGCCGAAGAGTTTGAAGCGAAGATATGAGCAATTGCGATTGTCAAGGGCTGAAAATTTCCTTCGGGCGATGCAGGTGGAAGAGCGTGAACGAGGTGAGCAAGGGAATTTGCTTCGCAAAATCCCGTTGCTCTTTGAGCGGTTCGCAGTATCATCTCAAGCCGAGGGCTGTTACGGCATTGAGCGAAAAACGATGTGGAATCCGATGAAGGAGCAGCACAACGCATGGGAGTGGTATGACCCAGAGGGAAAATCTGAGCACAAGGTTTTCTGGACAGTTCAAATTGAGCGTGCTGGCGAATATCTCGTTTATGCTTGTGCCCACTTTTTCGGACACGATTTGCTTTTGCGGGTTGTGGACGAGAAAGGTCAAGTTGTGCAAGAGCGACTTGTAAGTGCTGATGCAGAGAAAGTTCACTCATGGACGCTTCCGTTCAGCCGTGAAGGCAAATATCGGCTTATCTTGATGCCGAAAGAGGGCAAAGGTGGTTCCGCCCGCATCGGCAAAACCCTCTTCGTTGTGCCGAAAGAAGTTGCGATTGAGGCAGGGTTGGAGCGATGACAAAAAATTCGCCGTCAACAAAAAGTCCAAATCGGCTGTTCCGCTTCTTCCTTTGGAATGACATGCACATTCGCTCACCAAAAGTTAGTGGGCGACCTGTCGGCTACCCCTTCGTCAATGAGAAAGCGCTATGGGCGTTAGAATGCGCTTTAGGTAGGCATGGTTTTGAACAACCTGATTTCGTCCTTTCGGCAGGCGACATCATTGACGGAGAAATTCCCGACTACAACGAAGACTTCGCATTCCTAAAGGAGTTCGTCCTTGACCAACTGACCGTTCCATTCCTGCCCTGCGTTGGCAACCATGAAAACGGGCAAGGTGAGGGCATATCAGAACTCAACCTTGCTTATGACCGATGGTTCGGAAAGGAATGGCACAACTATGTTTTCACGATTGGTGGCATCGGCTTCATCGTCGTGGACACGAGTGGTGCTCATCGGCTTCCCGACGAAGTGACTGGTCAACGCAATGCTTTCGTAAAGCGTGCCTTTGAGTTTCTCGCTGACATGCCGATAATCGTTGTCACCCATGTCCCACTTTTGCCGATGAGGAACGAAGGAGTTTTGAAGGCGAGTTTCGGCTTTGAAAGTTGGAAGGTGAGAGACGGAGAGTTTTTGCGAATTGTTGAGGGCAAGAGCGAGCGTGTCATTGCTGTGCTTTGCGGACACCTTCACTTGACAGCGGTGAGATGGAACAAAGGCATTGCCCACATCTGCCCAGCAGGCACAGCAGGTTACCCAGCGGATTTTGCCTCGTTTGATGTTTACCCTGACCGAATAGAGGTGCGAATGCACAGTGCGCCAAAGCAATGGCTTGACATAAAAGGCAACATTCACGGAAAGCCACGCCACAAAGTTGATTACACTGACGATGAGCATCCTGACCACGAGCGCTACCTTTGGGGCAACTCATATGAGCGGGAGTTGACGATACGGCTTGAAGGTGGCAAAGCGCCGAAAGTAAGTGGTGAAAAGATTTTGAAGGTCTTCCATGAGTTAGAGCAAGGTGTGTGGCATGAAGGGCGATAGCAATAGGAGTTGCGCAGTTGGATGTAGGGGCGGCTGCTAAGCCGCCCGAAGGGGCAGTTTTAACCCCTTATAAAGGATGTTTTCGGGCAGACTATCGTCTGCCCCTACACAAAATGACATCAACTGCGTAAGTCTAAGCAAAAGGAAAAGGGTGATGCGTTGATTTGCTGAAGGAAGGTGAGTTGAGATGTGGAAAGCAGTCTTTCATGCTGAGTGTTTTGAGAGGGCAAAGGGAGCGAGCACCCTGTTGGCATACTCTTGTGCTCTCGCTCTAACCGTTGCTTTTGCGATAGGGTTGGCAACGGCAGAGAGGAAAGTTTACACGCTCAAACCTGTTGCCGACAAGGGAGTGACGACAGGCGATTTCAAAGGGGGTTTGAAACCGCAAGACCCAGACGGCAAAGCGCCAATCGTTTGGGTCGCTCAACTTGTTTGGTGGGATGTCCAGCAAGCAGTCATCAAGTTTGACTTGAGCGAACCGCCCAAGAACATGCAAGTTAAGAAAGCGACCCTTGAAATTTATGTCGCTGAGTTGAAGGAATTGACGGCAGGTGAAGAACCAGAGCCAATGAAAGTTCGTGTTGTCAGTTTACCGCCGTATGACATTTGGGACGAAGCAAGTGCAACTTTTCAGATGCGAAACGAAAGAGACAATTGGTCAGGTGGCGAACTCCACAAAAGCGTTTGGAAAGTTTTGGACACGCAGACGATAGCAAAAAGCGGTGTTTGGTATCGCTGGGATGTGACGGAGGCTGTTCGCGAGCACCATGAAGGTCGGTTTGCCCTGAGCGGGTTCGCTTTGCAGGCTGATTACCCAATGAACCATTGGGGCGACTTGACAAACAGCCCAGCAAGGGTTGGGTTCGCAACGAGAGAGCATCCTGACGAAAAACTTTACCCGAAACTTATTGTTGAGATGGAGTTACTCCCGAAAGGTAAGAAGTTGCCGAAAGAGCAACCACCTACCCATCCATCCCAACTTCTCCGAATGCCCAAGCCACCTTATGTCATCTGGTATCAGTGCCCTTTCCTTGACGATATGCGCCATTGCAATGTTGACGCTTCCGTTGGGAGCATTCGTTGGGCTTTTGAAAATCACGCTCGTGGCATAACTTCGCTGATGTGGGTTTACGGTCCTAACCTTTACGGCGAGGCGAAAGATTGGAATGTTGAAAAGTTCGTGCGATACTATGCCTCTTATGCTCAGCAAGGCTACGCTGGAATTGCGATGGACGAATGGAATGTTGGCGACGACCATCCTTATGTGCCGATGATTGCGGAAGCGTTAAGGAAAGTCAAGGCTCAGTTTCCCGAATTTTTCATCGCCGTTTGGGTTACAGAACCAACACCTGTTTTTCGCTCGCTGCTTAAGGAAGGAGCAATTGACCTTGCAATCATTGAAGGCTACACATTCGTGCCTAACCATCCTGAGTGGGCGATTTCGTGGGAGGGTGTTTTGAGAAGGGTTGAGTTGATGAAGAGTGAAGGCTTACTGCACAAGACCGTCGTTTGCGTTGGTATGGTTTCGCCGACGCCTGACAAGCATAGTCGTTACATGAGCGCTGAGGAGTTGACAAGGCAGGTGGAAGAGTTAGCAAAGTGCTATCCGCAAATGCCGGGCATCGCCTTTTACGGCGTAACTGATTGGGGTGAATACAAAATTGACATTGCAAAAACTAAGGAGTTAGTGCTCTTGGCTGATAAGGTTGCAGGTAAGTTGTTCAAGGTGAAACCTGTTGAGAGGTGAAATCAATGAGAACACTTCCCACCGGCTGGAGATACAAAGTTGTTTCCATCTTGGCTCTTGCTTTGGCTTTTGTGGCGAGGAAAAATGAAGCGGAGGTGAAAAAGGTAAATATTAGCATTGACCCACTCACCCGTTACATCCACATCGCTTACCAAGTTCCCAAAGATGCGCCAGATGAAGTTATTGTCCTTTGTTCTTGGTCGCCGATGGGCGGAAACGACTGGCGACCTGCAAAAGTGATTC
>Ga0209394_1000838_pt1 | contig 20938 bp, 22 predicted proteins | sample JNZ201metaG_FD_184122 | JGI IMG/M metagenome (GOLD analysis project Ga0209394, IMG submission 184122) | Hot spring microbial communities from Jinze hot spring, China to study Microbial Dark Matter (Phase II) - JNZ 20120812A (SPAdes) (version 3) ... | reverse complement strand
AATGCATAGTTAGTGTTAATTAAAAATTATTATTCATTATCTATTAATGTTTACAAGATTAGTTTCCAAACATAAAAATTTGTAATCTATTCATAGAGTATTCATATAGGAGTCGTATGTTGGTACTGTTAGTTTTACTCTAAAGTTTAATTGTGTTGTATTGTTATGGATTTTGCTTAGTACTAGCTTATTTCTATCTTAATTTTGTTTAGCTTTAGCCCTATGAATATTTGTATTAAGCTTATTAGTAATCAGTATTTACAGTCCTTTCTGATATCCTAAGTATTTCACCATAGAGTATTTCTTGATGAATTATTAATTTGATGGTATGTTTATGAAGCTTATCAGCTTAACTGGTTTCATTAAGATTTGTAAGCCTACTTAATCTTATAGAAGGGCTAGCTGGACTTCCTATAGACTTAAAAATTCTTTATAATGAAATACCAGCTATTAAATAGATTTAGAGTTAAGTCTTCTTTCCTTAGTCTTAAACCATTTCCTAAAATACTTATTCTAGTCTTACAGTAGTAGGCTTATCGATACCAGGATACCATAAAATCTATAAATATAGTTAAATTACCATTCATATTAATGTAACATATACACCAACAATCATGCTACTACTCAATAATGCATTACTAACTTAGCCCTACAGCTAGAAGTCTATCAAGATTATATAATCAGAACAAGGAAGCAATCATCAAACCCTACTAACTCCTAAATCCTTTCCAATAAGCTAAAAGCCTTAGTAAAACCGTGAAAAGCTAATATAGAATGATCTCTATAAGGCTATATACATAAAGCCAATTATGAGTAAACACCCTAATAACTATAAAAAGTCTACATAACCAAAATCGCCACACATACAAGAACTACTAATCTAACAATTTAGTAAATCAATCTAATCAGCTATATGATTTTCTATTGTAAATTAAGTAATTTTAAGTGTTTTCTCTAGGATATTGGGGAGTATAAGTTGGAGGGAGTAAGTATGTGTGGAAGCATTTTTCCCCCTCTAAATACGTACTCTTCAATACTAGTTCAGGACCTTTATTGGATAAAATTAGAGGGACTAGTGTAGCTTTAAGAGAGGCTGGGGGAATAACTCAACATATTGGTGCAACTTTCTTTCCAACGTCTATAATTGAGACTAGAGGGAAGGATCAATCTAATCAGCTATAATACTTATGGAGCCACTTAGATATGATAAGTATATGCAATAAATGGCTTAAGTTAACAAAGCCTTACAACCTAACATAAAAACACGTAAACACTAGATGCAAACAAAACAAACACAAGCAATCAGTTAGTTGTCTGTCGATTATCTATGCTAAAAAGGAATGAATTAATTGGCGGCTTTTTAAATTGACCATTAACCTAAAATATGAAGTATTCATTAGTTTGCTATGGCGAAAGCTTTTCAAAATACTATATAAATGAAAGAAATAAAGGATTTAACTTAACTGGTTTTTAACAAGTGCAATTAAATTAATGGTAATATACTATACCTTTAGTCTAATAATAAACTTTAATAAACCAAAATTAAGTATTAATTTATGTCTAAGAAGGGCCAAGTCATAACATTTAAAGCATGTAGAAAGTGTAATTATCTTGTAGAAAGCGGAGTTGTTAAGTGTCCTGTTTGTGGATCAGTAAATTTTTCAATCGAGTATGAAGGACTTATTATAATACTTGATAAGGATAACTCTGAAGTAGCTAAAAAATTAAAAAAGAATGCAAATGGAAAATATGCAATAAAAGTTTACTAGTTTAGTACTTATTAAAAATATTTCTGGAAATTGATTTTACAACTATCATAAAGTTAAATATTCTGAAATCACTTTAAACTATAATTGTTCATTATCTACTAACTAAAATAATTTTAGATACATTATTTATCGTTAAATTTTTAAATTTAGAATCTTTTACTTGAAGTAAAGTGACTCAATATGTCAGTGCTTAAATGCCAAGTAATGAATGAACGTGTTAATCCACTACTAGGAAGAAGAGAAGTAGAGTTCATAGTACATCATAAAAATGCAGGCACTCCATCAAGGTATTCTATAAGAGAGTATTTCTCATTGAATTTTAACGTACCTCTAGAGCAGGTATATGTCTATAGTATAGATACCAGATTTGGATGTGGCATATCAAGAGGGATTGTGCATATATATGATACTAATGATGTTGCTGCAAAAATAGTACCAACTCATATTAAAATAAGAAATCTTAAGCCTGATGAGCGTAAAAAGTATATCGAAGAGATTAAAAGAAAAAATTTTAAGGGAAAGAAATCTTAAAAGAGGTAGATATTAGATGGCTACTGCATATAAGAGATACGATGTAGATTACTTAAAGGGTAATGTTAGATTGAAAAATAAAATATGTCCACGTTGTGGAGCAATTATGGCTAAACATGAAATTCCAGTAAAACGCTTTGCTTGTGGTAAATGTAGCTATACTGAATTTCTATAATTTTAAGGTACGTAAAAATGTGTTCCCAAAAATGCATTGTCCTTGGCATCGAGTCTACAGCACATACATTTGGTTGCGGTATTGTTTCGGAGGATGGAAGAATCTTAGCTAATGAAAGCTCAGTATATATACCAAAGGAAGGTGGAATACATCCAAGAGAAGCATCAAGACATCATAGTGCCGTAGCATATAAAGTCGTAGCCTCAGCTTTAAGGAAGGCAGAAATTAAAAAAGATGATATTAATGCTATTGCTTTTTCTCAAGGACCTGGGCTAGGTCCATGTTTAAGATCTGGAGCAACAATTGCTAGAGCTATAGCATTAACACTTAAAAAACCATACATACCTGTAAACCACTGCGTCGCCCATATAGAAATCGGCCGTTTAATATCTAAATGTTACGATCCACTCGTAATTTATGTTTCTGGAGGTAATACTATAATTAGTGCTTTTGATGCTGGTAAATATAGGATTTTTGGTGAGACATTAGACATAGCCTACGGGAACTGTATAGATGTGTTTTCAAGAAACCTTAATTTTCCATATCCTAAACCCACTGATCTTCATCCTCTTGACCGCATATCAATCGAAGGCGGGAATTTTGTAGAGCTTCCCTATATAGTTAAAGGACAAGATATAAGTTATAGTGGTCTTCTAACAGCTGCTCTTAAAAAAATCCAAGAAGGATTTTTCTGGAAAGATGTTGCTTATAGCTTTTATATGACAGCATCAGCAATGCTTATTGAGGTTGCTGAACGTGCATTAGCCCATACTGGAAAAAAAGAAGTTTTACTTACTGGAGGTAATGCTAGAAGTAAACTTCTTCAGTCAATGCTTCAGTCAGTCTGCGAAGAACGTAAAGTTAAGTTTTACGTGGTTCCATCAGAGTATGCTGGAGATAATGGAGCTATGATAGCATGGACAGGAGTTTTAGCATATAAACATGGCATAACCATTCCAATTGAAAAGTCAACAATTAAACCTAAATGGCGTCTTGACGAGGTAGATATACCTTGGAGGCTATGAATTTTGAGAAACTACTAGGAATAGGAGCTGAAGCTTACCTGTATCTTATTAAGTGGTTTGGTGTTGAGGCTATCAAGAAGGTTAGAACATCTAAAAAATATAGAGATTCAAAGCTAGATCTACTTATAAGAACTTCTAGGACAATACGTGAAGCAAAACTATTAACAGCTGCAAGATCCATTGGGGTTCCAACACCTATAGTATACTATGTAAATATCAATGATTCAATAATTATAATGGAGTATATTAAGGGGCAAAGATTAAAGGAACTTTTCCCAAGTTTTAATGGCTTAATTCAAAAGGAAGTATGCTTAAAAATAGGTGAGTTAATAGCTTTACTTCATGAAAACGGAATTATACATGGTGATTTAACAACATCTAATATGATTTTACATGAGTCAGGACATATATTTTTAATAGACTTTGGACTTGGCGAATTTACATATGATATTGAAGCTAGAGGTGTTGATTTACACCTAATGATGCGAGCTTTAGAAAGCACACATTACAACATAGCTAAAGACTGCTTCAAATATATAATTGAAGGATACAGTAGAATTTCTGGTGTAAATATGAGTAAATCAGTATTATTAAAAATAAATGAAATAAGAAGTAGAGGTCGATACATTAGAAAAAGGGTGGTGAAACATTAATAACTTTAAGAAACAAATATTTTTCATAACTAAAAATTTAAATAAAGTTGATGAAGCAAATGAAATTGCAAGTAAATACGGTGTTGAATTTAAACCAATTACTATCAAAAAAATTGAAGTTCAGTCTGATAATTTAGCTAAAATTGCATATTTTAGTGCTAGGATTATTTGGAAAAAGTTAAGGAAGCCATTAGTAGTTGAGGATTCTGGGCTTTATATTAAAGCTTTTAATGGATTTCCAGGACCATACTCATCGTATGTTTATAAAACAATAGGTTATCTTGGAATCTTAAAACTCATGAAAGATATAACAGATAGGAGAGCTTATTTTAAATCAGCTATTGCCTTTTGTGATGAAAACATATGTAAGATATTTATTGGTACAGTTTATGGAGAAATCACAAATAATGCTAGAGGATACTATGGATTCGGTTTTGATCCCATATTTAAGCCTGAAGGCTCTACACAAAAAACGTTTGCTGAAATGAGCTTAGAGGAAAAATCTATGTATTCACATAGAGCTAAGTCTGTTACAAAGTTTTGTATATGGCTTAATAAATTTTTAGGAAAAGTTTATTAGTAGCTTAGTCTTTTAGTGCGTACTTAGGTGAGTTTATTTGAGAAAAAGTAAGGAGAAAGGAAAATCACATAGCACCAGACCAGTTAAAACAGAGGCTGATAAATGGGTTAAATACCCGCCAAATGAGATCGAGAGTCTAGTAATTGAACTAGCACGTAAAGGTTTAGGACCATCTATGATTGGGATAAGATTAAGAGATCAATATGGTATTCCATCAGTTAAAGAGCTTACCGGCAAAGGCATTTCCCATATACTGAAAGAAAAGGGTCTCTCCCCTATTCTTCCTGAAGATCTTCAAAATATGATACAACGTGCTCAAAGAATTCATACTCATCTAGAAGCTCATCCTAAAGACATGTTCTCTAAGAGAGGACTGATGCTATTAGAATCTAGAATATATAGGCTTGTAAAGTATTATAAGCGTGAAGGCATACTACCTGCTGATTGGAAGTATTCAGCTGCTCTATTCACTCCAAAATAGTTTCTTCAGAGAGAATTTAAATATAGGAAATGAATAAGTATAAGACTATTAGGTTTATAATTAATTCATAAGTGATATGAATTCCAATAGAGATTCACTATTAAAAAAGGCGGATCAGATAGCTAAAGTTATAAGGGATTTTATAAATGACGGTAAGAATTTTAAAATTTTAGCACATCATGATGCTGATGGAATATCATCAGCTAGTATTCTTGTCTCTATACTAGCTCACTTTAAAACAAGGTTTCATGCAAAAATCATAATGCAACTCAATGAGAAAAACATATTGAATATGTTTCCCTCCAAATCTGATGTTCTAATATTTCTCGATTTTGGAAGCGGATATAAAGACGTAATTAGAAATGTAGCTCCAGAAAATGATATTATAATTATTGATCATCATGAGACATCAAAATTCTTTAAAGAAGATAAAAAACTAATTGAGTTAAATCCTCATTTATTCAATTTAAATGGATCTTATGAGATAAGTAGTGCTGGATTAGCATTTTTAATTGCTGAGAAAGCAATTCCTGAAGGCAGTCTAAATCTATCAGTACTTGCCATTGTTGGAGCTATAGGTGATAGACAAGATAGAGGTGAAATGCGAAGTTTAACTGGTATAAATAGTATGATTGTTCAAAAAGCAGAAAATGCTGGATTAATAAAATGTAAGTTAAGCTTAAGACTTTTCGGAGCTGAAACACGTCCACTAATTAAATCATTAGAATACACAACAGATCCATTCATACCTGGTCTTAGTGGTGATGAGGGTGCCTGTTATAAATTTCTCAAGAATATAGGCATTGAACCTAAGAAATCTGATGGGAAATGGAAAACCCTTAATGATCTTAATGACGTTGAAAAATCAAATTTAACATCAAACCTCATAAAACACATGATAAGTAAGGGAATGGAACCCAAGGAAGCAGAGTCAATTATAGGCTATACATACATTGTAAATGATGAACCCCCTTCTTCTCCACTAAGAGATATTCGTGAGTTTTCATCACTATTAAATGCTTGTGGCAGAATGGGTAAAGGTGGTCTTGGAATTGCTGTATGTATGAAGCATGATAAAGCAATAGAAGAAGCAAACCAACTAATAGTTGAATATCGTAGAAAAATATCAAGCTATATAGCATGGTTATTTGAAAATCCTGAAAGAATTAAAAAGGGTATATATATTCAAAGCTTTCATGGCGGATCATTTATAGAGGATTCGATGATTGGAACAATGATATCAGTCACCATGAATTCGTGCCTATTTTCTCAGAATAAAGTTATAATTGCCTTTGCTAACAGTGATGGTCAAATAAAGGTGTCTGCCCGTTCTCCATCCCGAATTATTGGAATAAATATAGGATCTGCCGTACAAGAGGCAGCAGAAAAAGTAGGTGGAAAGGGTGGAGGACATGATATAGCTGCTGGCGCATTTATACCAATAGGTACTGAAGAACGCTTCCTCCAAATACTAGATGAACTCATTGGGAAACAATTAGGTGGTAAAAATTATGATTTGTAGTCCTGTTAAAGCTATTGTTAAAATTGTATATTTAAATGCTAAAGTAGCTAAGTTAATATTTGATTCAACTCAGCCTGATAATATTAATCTTCCTTCGTATATAGAAATACGATCAGCAATTAAAGACAATAGTTTAGTATTTAAAATTAAATCATGGAAGGAGCTTGGCAGCTTACTTTATGCTGTTGACGATCTTTTACAATGCATATCGTCTATTGAGAAACTAAAAACTGTAATCGATAATCTAAAATTCTAGATATTGACATATTTGGTAATTATAAATAATTTAGAGAGTGATAAGTAGTTAAAAATATATAAGTAGGCTCTATCGAAGATACTAAAGGTGTAATTAAGTGACAACTAAAAAGAAATCAGCTAAAGTACAGTATACAGTATTTGCTCCACCGTATTTTGGTCTTGCTGAAATAGGTAAAATAATAGCAAATGAAGAAGCAAGTATAATTGGTAGAACCGTTGAAACAACATTGTATAACATTACTAACGACATTTCACAGGTACATATAAAATTAAGGTTTAGAGTGGTTAAAGTTGATAGTATTAAAGCTTATACTGTATTTTATGGCCATGAACTCACAAGAGATTATGTAAGACATTTAATTCGAAGAGGTGTAAGTCTTATACGTGAAATAACCTCTGTTGAAACAAAGGACAGCTGGAAGTTAAGAATTACGTGTATGGCCGTAACTACACATCGTTGTCAAACATCACAGAAAAAGGCTATAAGAAAAATCATGATGAATATTATTCATCAAAAGTCTCAACAATGTAATATAGATGAGTTTGTACAACAGATGATTTTAGGAAAAATAGCATCTGAAATAACCAATGAAGCGCGTAAGATATATCCTCTTAGAAGAGTTGAGATTCAAAAAAGTAGAGTTGTTAAACTACATGAACTTCAAGTCGAGACTTAGGTAATTTAATTATCATAGCATGAACTTCATACTGGTTTATGCTTAGATCTTTATCAATTTTAATTTAAGGTCTAAGCATAAAATTAGATTTGGTAAATGAGAGAGGCAGCTTCAATACAATGAAGTCATTGCAAAACTCTACTACTAAGGTTTAACTGGTTTAATTCTACATGAGAATAGTATTGTAAAAGATTGTTAACATGCTTAAATTCTAGAGTTTTGTAATGACTTCAATATTTAAAAGCTAAATTATTAGAGTTAATTATACATAGTCATTTCAAAGTGTTAAGGACTAGATTTCCTAAAAGAAATGCTTTAGATATGTCTAATTAAAGCCGTAAAGCTTTTATTTTTAAATCTTATGTAAACTCATTAAATATAGCTGATGATGTGATTGTTTAGTGAAGGTAGTAAAGGAGGATAACATAGTAAAGAAAAATATTAGAAGGACTGATTTAAAAGTAGCTTTATGCTACCCAAATCAATATAGAATCGGCATGTCATGTCTAGCATTGCATTATATTTATAACCTTTTCAATAGCTATGAAAATGTGGTATGTGAAAGGTTTTTTCTAGAGAATACTTTTTCTCTCGAATCTCAATTACCACTATCTAAGTTTGACATTATAGCATTTACTTTACAATTTGAACTTGATTACATAAATATGTTTAAAATTTTAATTAATTCAAAGATACCAGTAGATAGACAGAAACGAAATACTAGTCATCCAATTATTATTGCTGGCGGACCATGTGTAATGGAAAACCCCCTTCCTTTATCAAACTTTATAGATATTTTCTTCATAGGTGAAGCCGAGGTACTAGTTCCTAAGTTTATCGAGAGAGCTTTATCATTAAAGAATATTAAACGTGATTTTCTTGATTTTTCATCTATAACTGGGCTTTACTTACCAGAAGTTGGAAATAAAACTAAGAGAGTCTGGGTTGAGAATATTGATGACGCTTTTTATCCGACAATTCAGGTATTAACTAGAATGTATGATAAATCAACAAAACCAATATTTAGCAACTCATTTTTACTCGAGATTTCAAGAGGATGTGGACGTGGATGTCGATTCTGTATTTCAGGTTATATATATCGCCCCCCACGTTATAGATCCATTAAAAAAATTGAAAAAATAATCGATGAAGCTATTGAAAATCATAAAATTAACAAAATCATTTTAGTTGGCACTTCAGCATCTGATCATCCAAAATTTAAGGAGATATGTGAACTTATATTGTCAAAGGGTCTATTTTTCTCAACTCCATCACTTAGGATTGATGTTTTAGATGAGGATATTATAAGTTTCCTACTAAAAGGAAGTCAAAAAACTATTACAATAGCTCCTGAAAGTGGATCAAATTTCTTAAGAACCTTGATTAATAAACCTATTCCTAACTCCCTCATATTAAATGTTGCTAAATTATTTCAAAGAAACAATGTTCCAAGTTTAAAAATGTATTTTATGGTTGGATTACCAAATGAATCCATTAAAGACATAGAGGCTATTAACGCTATTTCTAGTAAGATCTTAGAGAATTTTAAAGGATTGCTAAAATTAAGCGTAAATCCTTTAATTCCCAAGCCCTATACACCAATGCAGTGGGTTCCCTATATAAGTAGGAAGGAATATCTCAAAAAGACTAAAATATTAAAACCCCTAAAAAGCAAGAAAATAAGTATCAGTATAGGATCGTGGTCTATGGGTTGTTTAGAACATATATTATCACTAGGCACCTCTGAACTATCAGAATTACTATCTACTAACATTTTAGCTAGTAATTTAGTAAATTGGCAATCATTAATTGGATGGCTAAGGTTAAATATTCATGATTATTCAAGGATGCTGACTGTTAATATTAATGAAAACCCTTTATTTAATATTATTGATAATGGTATTTCTATTGATTTCTTAAAAGCAGAATATTATAAAATGACGTTAGCACTGTTTACTCAACCATGTCCTAGTACATGTAGCTCCTGTGGAGTTTGTAATTAGGAGGAAATAGAGTTAGTTATAGAGTTAAATATGATATGAGCCTAAGTAAAATGCTTCACTACTTGGAATATATAGTCTAAAACTATTAAAATAAATGATTAATCAGAGATAACATACCCATCATTAATAACAAACACCTTAGGTTTAGGTAAGCAGTTATAATTATTACTTAGTGGTAATTGATATGCCCCAACGTCTAAAACTGCTAAAACATCTCCAACATTGGTTTCAGGAAGCTTTCGTGGTCCAGTTCTATCTCTACCCCATGCAAATACATCTCCTGAGTCGCAAGCTACTCCTCCTATATTATAAAATTTTGTTAACGGTTCTCCTACTTTTGATGCATTTACAATTTCAAACCATTGTTTTAGTAACACTATATCTGGAAGATCGGTTATAGCGCTTCCATTTACTATAAGCCACTCATCAGCGTCCTTAAGATACGATTTAAATTTTGATGATACTCTAACTTTATCAACTACTCTAACAAGATAGATCATTGTCGGGGCTGTTAACCAGCGTCCAACTTCAACTTCAAGTATGGGTTTTTCATTTTTAATCTCTCTTGAAATAGGGTCAATTAAGGCCTTAGCCCACATTTCTACATTGTAGTTACAGTAAAATTCACTATAGTCAATAGACTTTGCTTTTTTCTTAATGTAGTTAACCGCTACCCCCCCACCAAAGTTTATTTTTTCTATATTGATACCGTATCTGCTCTTGATTTTAGAAAGTATTTCAGTAAGTTTCTTAGACATTTTTTTAAATGCATGTAGTGTGGTTATTTGAGATCCTATATGCGTATGTAGCTCAGAAATTCTTATCCATCTTGAATTTTTTAAGCTCTCAATAGTTCTCGCTATGTCTCTGTCTCTTAATCCAAATCTCGTATATCCCGCTCCTGTGTATAAATCTTCATGCACCAATTTATCATGCAGCTCAATATTTATACGTAATCCAACATTTATCTTTTGTTGAATTCTATTTAAGATTTTTAATAGCTCTTTAGCCTCATAGTATGAGTTTATATTAATTGTCAAATCTTCATATCCTTCTAGCTCAGCTACGTATTCTACAAGTGACTTACCATTTGAGTTAAACTTTGCATGCTTCGCTATTCCATTACAAATTATTGGTATGTTTTTAAGGTTTAAATTTTCAATTACATATCTTAATTCATATATATTTGCCACTTCCACTCCAAATCCCATACTAACTAGTGTCTTAATATATTGTGGATGAAAGTTAGCTTTAACAGCATAGAACGGCTTAAACTCATAGCCATATTTTGAAAAAGCATTTCTTAATCTATTTCCTCTTTTCTTAAGTAATGTTATATCCGATACGTAACATCTATTTACGTTTTTCTTAATGAAGTCAGAAACTTTAAAGTTATTGAATCTTAACTGGCCATCATCACCTATTGATAAATTTTCTCCTAAATCTTGTTTTTTAAAGTATTCCTTTGGATGAACCACTGGTAAGCTATAATTCACTTCTCATCGCCCTTGTTGAGGAACCTGTCTGAAAATGCTTTCTAGCTATTTTTTGTACATCTCTAAATAATGTATTATAATCGCCTCTCTTAATTCTATCTATTGGTTTTACTTCCTTACGACAATATGTTAAGACTTCCTTAACCGCCTTTAGCCCCCCTCCTGTAACTACACATACTACCTTATCACTTTTATCTATGACATGTGCTTCACGTAGTTTTTCAACAGCAGCTAATGTTGTAGAAGCTGTTGGTTCAGCAAATATTCCTTCAAGTTTAGCTAGTGTTAGTAAAGCATCTATTATTTCCTCATCATCAACAGCTACAGCTTTTGCCTTAGCCTCCTTCATAACCATTAATGCACGGGGAGCATCATATGAATCTCTTGCTACTATTCCCTCCGCTATTGAGTGAGGTGGATTCAGAATTGGGATTGATGTAAAAATTCCCTTATCAAATGCTTGAAGAATTGGATCTCCTCTCTTAACCTGTACACCTATTATCCTTGGAAGTTTGTCTGTAATCCCTATTTCTACCATTTCTTTAAATCCCTTCCATATCCCTATAAGGTTACATCCATTACCAATCGGTACTGCTACCCAATCTGGCACCTCACCTAGACTTACAAAAATTTCATATGCCTCAGTTTTATCTCCTTCAGATCTGTATGGATTTAATGCTGGATTACAGTCATAATAGTATGTATAGATGAACTTTGAAAGAGCTATTGCTAGTGGATTTGATTGAGGCCCTGCATTTATTGTCTCCCATACGTCCTCAATAGTTCCATCCACAGTTAAGCATTCAGCATCAAAAGCACCTATTTGTGTAAGCTTTTCGATAGATGTTGATGAAGGTGCAAAAACTAGACATTTAAGACCTGCTTTTGCAGCATAGCATGCAAGCGATGAAGCTGCATTACCTGAGCTTACGGTCGTTACACCCATAGCTCCAATTTCTAAGGCTCTTGTAATAGCAACTGAAGACTCTCTATCTTTGAATGATCCTGTTGGATTTACTCCTTCATATTTTACATATAGATTTTCTATTTCATAATATTCCCCTAATCTTTTACATAAATATAACGGTGTTCCCCCCTCTTCTAAAGTTATAGGCTTAATGTGTGTTGGTAACATGAATCCGAAATCCCATATAGTCTCAATAGGTCGCTTAAACATTTTATTGATATCTGGTATTTCTTTTATTTTTTCATAATCATAAACCACTTCAAGAGATCCATATATGCCTTTATGCTTATCAGAACAATAAGGACAAAGAAGTCTTCCGTTTAATTCTGAAGGTTCTCTGTCTGGATATATTTCATATTTTCTACCACAGTATATACATCGCAAATGTGTTTCGTACACCTTAATTATCGCCTACCAATGACTAATTTAATTCACGTATATACTCAGATTTAAGCTTTTTTACTATGTAGGCAAAGTCTTATAGTAAAGGTTATAGCTTAGCAAAATTCCGCAAAATACTATAGTAATTAATATTTTAGCATCATAGAGATTTTATTAGGAGTACATCATACAAATATAAAAAGTCGTTAGAACCTGTTGAAAAATGTATGCATAATAACGTAATATAACTAGGTAAGACCACACATATTACTAAACAATCAAGTACTATACGAAAATGGAAAAATTAATGTACTCTTTAATGAGGTTGTTGTGGTTGTTAGTTTGTAAATTGTTTTAGAATTTCTGTTATTGCTTCGGTTGGGCTTATTCTTCTCGATCTTCTACATGTTTGAATGCTGTTAAGTATAGGTTTATTTTTTACATATTTTATATGTATTGTTAGCTATTGTCTTAGTATTGATACTTTATTTCCACAATTATTTACATAACATTACATTCACTATCCGAATGTGTTTACTTATTCATGAATGTATCTTATCTTATTAAGCTTAGATATGAGCTAAAGCTGTCTGGTATATGGTTGAGCCTCTCTCAAACCTTCTATCTATTATTTTGAGAATCGAAATATTACACCTGTTTTATCATTAGATATTCTCATACAAGAACTATGAAATATTATACGTATTAAACATCTAAGTAGAGGCACATGATTCTTAGCCCTCGTAGAGCCACATCTAGGACAGTAAACATCATCAATCACCTAACAATCCTAAATTAGAACAAGCATCCCTTTTTTTAAAAAAGACTAGGAACACTCATAAAAGCATCAGAAATCAACTACAAAAACCTTATTAAAGATATGGGTAAAATGAGGATCCCAATAAGAAAGATGATAAAATAATATAAATCTCTAAAGTTGAAAGAACATTTCCGTATTGGACGTGGCAGCTTAATATACTGCAATTTCTTTCTCAAGTTGTCAGACCTCTGTATTAATGCTAAAGTTTAAAAGCCCTCATTTAATGTAGAATGGGCAATGGCCGAACTGTGGTTCAGATGATTAATGGTCATGATATAGTAAGCTGTAGGCTAGCCCCTAAGAAAAATATAATAAAAAAGCATAGATTACTAGAAAATATTAAGAGAATTATTGATGATCTTAATTATGATGTGGATTTTATAATAGTTGAAGGAATACATGATGAGAAGGCATTGAGATATTTAGGCTATGACGGGCCAATTATTAGGTTATGTAGCTCCGGATTAATTATCTCCAGATTTATTGATAAAATCTCTGCTAAGTTTCAAGGTAAAAGAGGCGCTATACTTGTAGACTTTGATAAAAAAGGAAAACAATTAAACCGGCAACTTATAATGAAACTAAGCAATAGAAGTGTTAAGATAGATCAAAATATAAGGAGAAAATTAGAAGATCTTATAAGTCCTGAAGGAATATATGCAATCGAGGGAATAAGTATGTTAGGAAAAATCTATGAATAGAATTCTATATAATCTAATGTTAAAACGATAATGCCTACATTAAGACACAAAATGTGGAGCAACGCCACATAATCTTAGCATTTCCATACTCGAAGAAGAAATACTAAAGTGTAAAAGTTTGCTAGGAGTTTAAGTCAGTTGAATAACAAGTAAGTTTAAAACATATTTAGCTCTGTAAAACTTTAAATATGAAGTATTATTTAGTTGATGATTTAAGTTAACAAGACACTATATCTAAACCTAAAAATATTTGAATAGATATTAGGCTTTCTTAAGCTTTGATGTTTTAAAACCTAAATATTTCAGGTGATCTTCACCTAAATTTAGCCATTCCCCTATTTGTTTACCTATAGATGGATTTCCCTCAATGATTACTTTTAAATAAGGCAATATTTCTGTTGACGCTTTTCTTCTTGATAGTCTACATTTTTCTGATAATGCTAAAAGTATTTCATCTCTAATTCTTCTAGAATCTCTAGTTGAACTTATAAGTAAAAGTTTTTGAGGGAATTGGTATTTTACAAATTCTGGCTTCTTTTTAACACCTAATATTACTCCTGCAGTCATAAACTCTAAAGCGTAAGATAGTAGATCCCAGTTTTGTGTTTTATTCATTCTTCCAAAAAAAACATCAGCCTTAGATAACATGTCATATGCCTTCACAAGATCATTAAGGTCTGAATACACTAATGGAAGATTTTCATGTATCCATAGTTTCAATGTTTCATGATCTACTAATGATTTTTCTATCGCAAGCCTAGCCTGAAGAGCTGTCTTAGACCAAAAAAGTTCTTTTAATACATCAAAAACTCCATATTGCCTATTTCTTGTAGGTAACCATGTTAAATCTTCAAATCTTAAATATCTTCTTCCTTCAGTAAGAATTTGTAAATCTATGATTGCTGATCTAAGGTCTCCATCAGCTTTTTCAGCAATAAAGGTTAAAGCCCGATCCTCAACAACTATACCCTCCTTCCTACATATTTCCTTTAGGAATTTTACGATTGTTGGAGACCTTATCTTGTTGTATCTAATTAGAATACATAGATCTCTTATAGGTCTTAGTTCAGGAATCCAAGGATCATTTGCTGCAAGAACTACTGGGCAGCTTGATTTATTAATAATGTCAATAATAGCAGGAACGCATCCCCTGTCTTCAGCAGGATTTATTCCATCAATCTCATCAAGAAAAACTAGTCTTTTAATACCACCAAAAAGTGTTGGTTGTGATGCTACAGTACCTGCTATTTTCATTATCTGTTCTTTAGCTCTTACATCACTAGCATTCAGCTCAATAAGATCAAATCCAAATTGTTCAGCATATACTTGAACAGTTAATGACTTACCTACTCCAGGTGGACCATATAGAAGAGCTGCTTTTTTAACATTATCTTCAAGTCTTTTTGAAACCCAATCTGCAAATTGATTAACAGCATTAGTATTTCCTACTATTTCATTTATTGTTCTTGGACGATACTTTTGCAACCATAAAGGCATTATTTAAACCTCAATGTTGGCTTTTACTTCCAAGTAATGCTATATTTGCAAGCAAGTAGCTTAATTGTATTTCATCATCAGCCCCCTCAACAACTCTATAGCTTACCTCCCCAATTATATCAGCAATCTTAATTTTATCCTCTTCGGTTATTGGTAAGCTTGAAGTCTTCATAATTTCTTTATGGAACTGTTTTAATACATCTACTCCAGATAAACCGTAGTTTATTAGAAGCTCTCTAAGCTTACTTCTAGCCTCAATAAATTTGCCACTCCAAGCAAGTTTAATCATTTCAAGAATTTCTTTGGGCTCAGCTTTACCAGCAACTCTATACACAGATTTCTCATCAACAAAGCCTATCGCAGCAGCTGCTTGAAGAGTATTGATAGCCTTCCTCATATCTCCTTCGGAAACCTCAATGACAGCATTAAGACCATCTTCATTATAGTCTATATTTTCACATTTACAGATATGCTTCAAGTATTTAATTATATCTTCACGACCTAATGGCTGAAATCTAAATATGGCTGTTCTTGATTGTATAGGCTCAATTATCTTGCTTGAATAGTTACATATGAGTATGAATCTACATGTTTCAGAATACCTTTCCATAGTTCTTCTTAATGCTTGCTGAGCATCACTAGTCATGTTATCAGCTTCATCAAGCACAAGAATCTTAAATGGAACTTTACCTATTGATATTGTACGTGCAAAATTTTTAATATCTTCACGCACGACGTTTATTCCTCTTTCATCACTTGCATTAAGTTCAAGAAAGTTTCCTGTAAGTTCTCCTTCAAACATCTCATTTGCAAGACATAAAGCTGCTGTAGTTTTACCAGTTCCAGGCGGACCTGCAAAGAGACAATGGGGCATTGCTTTAGTTTTAACAAATTGTTTAAGTCTTTCAACGATTTCTTTTTGATTTATCATCTCATCAAGTCTTTTAGGACGATATTTCTCAGCCCAAAGAGCTTCGAGCGCCATACTAACCATTATATAGTACAACCTTAGACTTAAAAAGTTATTTTTAAAACATTATAATGTAAAGTTGATATTGTATTTTTAAATACGGTATTGTTTGCCTTGTTAGCTTAAGCTATCAATTACTTATATTTTTAATCTAAAGTTCACAGAGCCATATGGTTTAAAGCAAAGTTTAAGGGTAAACTTTTCAATATAGAAACTGATAAATATGCGTGTATTAATTACTGATCCAATAGATTCTGAAGGCATTAAGCTTCTTAAAAGTAAAGGATTGGAAGTTGATGAGAAATACGATGCCTCACATGAAGAGCTTAGAAGCATAATTACAGATTATGATGCTATAATTGTTAGAAGCAGAACAAAAATTACAAGAGAAATAATTGATGCTGCTAAACTTCTTAAGGTTATTGGTAGAGCAGGCGTAGGACTCGATAACATTGATGTTAGTTATGCTATAAGTAAGGGTATTAAAATAGTTTCAACTCCTGAAGCAACATCAACGTCTGTTGCTGAACTTGTTTTTGCATATATTCTTTGCCATTATAGAAATCTTATTAAAGCTGATTTTTCAATGAAAAATAGAAAATGGCTTAAACATGAAATTATAGGTAACGAATTAAGAGAGAAAGTTCTTGGTATAATTGGGCTAGGAAGAATAGGAATGGAGGTTGCTAAAAGAGCAAGAGCTTTCGAAATGAAGCTACTGGTATATGATGTACGAGATGTAAAGAAGGAATGTGATGAGATAAATGCTTTACAAGTACCATTAAAAACCCTACTTGAAGAATCAGACATAATAACTATTCATGTACCGTTGACAAAGGAAACCTATCACATGATAAGTGAAAAAGAACTGTCAGTAATGAAGCACACAGCAATAATTATCAATACATCAAGAGGAGAAGTCATAGATGGAAAAGCATTGCTTAAGGCATTAAATGAAGGATGGATTGCCGGTGCTGGACTAGATGTATTTAAGCATGAACCACCAATTGAAGAATGGGAAATAGAACTGATTTCTCACCCAAATGTTATAGCAACGCCACATATAGGAGCATCTACTAAAGAAGCACAAAGAAGAGCTGGATATCTAGTAGCTAATGCTATTCTAAATGAGTTAATTAAAAGCAAACAAAAGCCTTAGATTTAAATATTAGTTTAACATAAAAGAGCAAAAGGGAAGCTAAATGGGGCTATATAAATATCTTTCAGAAATGTATAAAAAACCTGAAAAGTATGGAATTAACGAGTTAATTAGAAGAAGATTAATGGAATGGAGAAAAGAACCTGGAATTGTTAGAATCGAAAAACCTACTAAGCTTCATAGTGCAAGAAAGTTTGGATATAAGGCTAAACAGGGTTTTATAGTTGTACGAGTAAGAATAAGAAAAGGAGCTCTTTCAAAACCTCGACCAAACTCAGGTCGAAGACCTAAAAGAATGGGAATATACGGTCATAGTCCAAACATAAGTGCAAGAGAAATAGCTGAGCAAAGGGCAAAAAGAAGATATTCAAATCTTAACGTTTTAGGTTCATACTTTGTTGCCGAAGATGGTAAGTATAAATGGTTTGAAGTTGTAATGGCTGATTTAAATAATCCTGTAGTTAAAGCAGATAAGTACATACGTAATGAGTATATATAAGCTTGATAGTAAGTAAAACAGGTGTTTAGATGTCTCAAAAACTTCGTGTTAGATCCATTAAATTAGAAACTTTTGGGCATGAAACTGAGGACGAAGAAAAAGTTATTAAGGCATTATTAAATATAGTTCCAGAAAGGTTAAGAAATATTATTAATTTAACAATGCTTACTGTTAAAGGCCATTTCAACAATAAAATAAAAGTTTTCAAAGTTAAGGTTGAAAACCTGTTAGCAAATGAAACATTAGACTATATAATTAAGAGTCTTAGTAGAGATGATAAGGAATTTATCAGAAATACCATAGATATGAGATTTAATAGAGGAGTATTATATATTAGATTTGATAAACAGAAAGCCTATCTTGGAAGCTTAGAGTTAACAGATTATTCAGACGACATTATTAAAACCGAAATAGTATTCAATCCAAGAGTGAAAGACAAAGAATCTATAGTACAATGGGCAAATAAGATATTCAACACAAATAATAGAGTTAAGTAGTAGAGTGAGTGTGTAATTTTCATAATTAACATTAATATGAAAAATAGATAATAATGGGGAAATAATGCGAAGGTATGTTGATCTATGTGTTTTTTTAACAGATGTAAAAAATATAGATGAAATGCTAGTAATGGCTAAACATTTAGGATATCATACGATATCATTGACGTTAACTAACGATAATATAATCAGTAGCGAGATAATTAATGAAATTAAAAAGATAGCTATAAAAAATAAGTTGAATATTGTATTCAGATATGAAATTAATACAAATGACTCTAAAAAACTTAGAGAAAAAGTTAGAAAAATCTGGAGAAAATACGAAATTATAAGTGCTTATTGTATAGATAAAAAAATTGCAAGGATTGCTGGAAGAGATAGTAGGATCAACATATTAATATTTCCATTAGATACTACTATTAAGGACATATTTAATGATGCACAATGCTCTCTTATGAAGGCTAAAAATCAATACATTGAAATTAGATATGCTGAAATAGCTAAAAATATTAATCTAGAGAGAACGTATACTAACCTATTAAGATGGGTAAGAATAGCATATGAAAATAAAATTCCAATTATAGCATCAAGTGGAGCTAATAGACCACAAATTCTAAGATCACCTTTCGAAATAGCTTCTATACTTGTTAGTTCTGGATTAGATATTAAAAGTGCCAGAGATTCTATTTCAACAACTCCAATGAAGCTTATTGAGCAAAGTATATTAAAAACAAGGGGAAAGCTAATCAATAAATATGTTAAAATTCTCAGAAGCCCATTATGCATAGGCTAAGGAAAAGATACATACTTTTCGATATACACTATCTCTCTAAACCTATAGATGGCAGAAAAATTTTTGCAAAAATTTGTGAAATTTTTAAAACAGTCTTTGGTATAATAGCATATAGTTCTGCAAATATTAAACTGATAGAGTATAATCAGAATTCACATATAGGCATAATTAGAGTTAGTCATAGATATGTTGAAAATCTAAGAGTAGCTCTAGCCTTAATAAAGCAAATAGGAGGTGAAGAAGTAATATTTCATATACATAAAGTTTCCGGAACTTTAAAGAGTCTAAGAGAAAGTAAAAATAACATGCAATACAGTTCTACAAGCTAAGCTTTCATCCACATGTATCCTTTATATCTAAACTTGTACAATATGAAATTAGCTTTACGAACTTGATGAAAATAGTTAAGATAATAAACATACTTAAGTTCACAAAGTCGTAAGATTTATAGAAAAGTTTAATTAGTTTAACTCTAATTATATTTCAGCAATGATTAAGCCGTCCCAGCCTGATTGAATAAATGACGATCTCGCGACGAAATGAGCTGTTTTGACCATGAGTAATCATAGAATTTGTAGCCGACCAATGAAGTAATCCCCTTATAGTGATGCCCTCATACTTTCTCTGCTATATATCGTCTATGAAGCTTAAGATTTTTCATTACCTAGTGAGAATATATCTTCCCCACAAACTTTATGAAGAGACGAGTAATATTGAATAGAAGTCTCTAGTAATAATTATGAAGTTTAAGAGTTTATCATCTAGGAGTACAGGATATATGGGCTGATGGATTAGGAATAAGTCTAAACTTTGATAGAAGCTTAAATTTAATAGTAAAATAAAGAGATTATAGTTGAAATGACATTAAAGGTCCGAAACCATTAGCTATCTTAGATTGGAGTATTAGATTATTACAAAATACTTAATGAGGTGATTTGCGCAAAAGTAAGTAAAGAGTCATGAGTGAAAATCTAGGTCCAGGCTGTATGAAAAGTCTAAAAGTTGAGGAAGTATAAGAACATCTTTCATGAAATCTAAGGGCTAGCTTTTGAGGATAAGTTTGGATTGAACAAATTCAATCATAATTCCAAAATGAATGTATCAGATAGATATTCTTTTAGGTTTAAGAAGTTTCTCACGAAACCTCACTATGAAATTTTGCAAGGTTAAGACTTATGGTTGCTAGTAGAGGAGTACAATATGAGAATATAAATAAGCTATTCATTAATAGAAGAGTTAAAGTATTCTTAACCTTTTCTTACAAATCTAAATAGATTCTTAATAGTTAGAGAGGTAAGAATCTACTTTAGAGGATGTTTACTGGAATCTACCTCTTATAAAGCTTCCTATAGCAATGAAGGCTTTGTTAACTTAAGCATGTTTTATCATCTCTATTTTGGTATTGTGTTTCTATGAATTCCTTAGCTTTTATTTTCCTTATCCATGTTTGCTTAATATGTATATTATTGATTTTATAAGCATTA
>Ga0209394_1000837_pt1 | contig 20970 bp, 21 predicted proteins | sample JNZ201metaG_FD_184122 | JGI IMG/M metagenome (GOLD analysis project Ga0209394, IMG submission 184122) | Hot spring microbial communities from Jinze hot spring, China to study Microbial Dark Matter (Phase II) - JNZ 20120812A (SPAdes) (version 3) ... | reverse complement strand
GTTGCCATATACATGTAGACTTGCTGGATTGTTGCCTTCTGCCTACCAGTAACCAGCTGGATTACTCTACCCTTCTCCAAAGACCCGCTGAAGACCCGTCCTATGGCGATGATGCCGCTGTGTGGGTCAACTTCAACTGCAGTTACACACATTAGGAGTGGGCCGCTGGAGTCAACTCTGGCCATACTTAAGCCAATAGTGCTCTTTGAGTCTCCTGGCCATATCTGTGTTTGCCTATATGGTTGGGCTTCTAGCGGGCTTGGGAGATGCTCACAGAACATGTCGAGTATGGGCTCATAAAGTGGCACAATCTTGGCTAGGGCATCAACCTTCTTAGCGACCTCTTCAGGTGTGCCAGTATAGGCATCTATAACATCTTTAAAGGTTATTCCCTTAGCCCTCATATATTGTAGTGTGAATCCCCACTTATGTAGTGCTGAACCGAATGCAACCGTGCCATTCTCAACCTTAACTTGCCAGTCCTTCTTATGCTCGGGTGGAGCATACTTCTCAATTAAACTGTTTATTCTGAGTATTATTTTTGCGAACCTCTGTTGCATCTCCTGCGGGGTTAACCTTAACTCCTTAATCAGCCTATCAACCTTATTTATAAATAGGATTGGTTTAACCCTCTCGTGAAGCGCCTGCATTAAAACTGTCTCAGTTTGGGTCATTGGTCCCTCAACGGCATCAACAACCACGAGTGCTCCATCAACGGCTCTTAGGCTTCTTGTTACGGCTCCGCTGAAGTCTATGTGCCCTGGTGTGTCGATTAGATTTATCAGATATTCCTCTCCTTTGTATGTGTGAACTAGGCTTATGTTTGATGGGAAGACCGTCATCTGCCTCTTCTGCTCAAGCTCCCATGAGTCTAAGAAGAGCCTTTGACCAGCAACCTCCATGCTTATTATGCCAGCCGCAGCCAATAGGCTGTCTGAGAGTGTTGTTTTGCCGTGGTCCACGTGAGCGATTATGCTAGTATTTCTTATGTGCCGGGGGTCATTCATCAACTTGACTATATCTTCAATCTGCTTATAGCGTCCCATAACTAAACCTTCACCACACTAAGCATGTAAGTATCAATCGGGCAAGCCCATATATTTTTCCGCATACTGCTTATGATTCCCCTCAGGTAAGAGACCACATAATTGTAAGAGGCCTTCCCTATAACCTTTTTCATTAGTAAATGCCCCCTAAAAGTTTTGAGGCTGACGTGAGCCGAAGCTTATAATTATAAATAGAGCATACATGAAGAGTAAAATTAGACTTTCTCTCCAACCTATTTTCTCGCCCGAGAGAAAATACCATAGTAGGAGATTAGCCATTATTGAGAACATAACTAGGTTTGAGTATGCGGCCATATCAACTCGAAATGGTCCGCCTATTAACGCTACACCTAAAATCAACGTTATATTTACGAAGCCGCTACCAACAATATTGCCTAGCGCCAATTCGATATGCCCCTTTCTTGTTGCATCAATGCTGGTTACAAGTTCAGGCAAACTTGTGCCAAAGGCTACTATTGTTGCGCCAATAATAACCCTTGGAACACCTAGCTCACTTGCAATATAGGAGGCTGATTCAACTATAAAATATGCGCTACCAACAACTCCAGTAATCCCCACAAGTGCTATTAGAACATATTTTGTGGCTTTATCTTTTTGGCTTAAACCGCTCGCTTCCTCTTTGCCTCTCTTAGACCTAATAATTTGAATGTTATACAATATGAAAATCGTTATCAATATTGCTCCTACAATATTGCTTGTATAACCAATATAAATTAGGGCTAAGGGAATCAGTGATGCTATGAAAAGCCCAAAATACAGTTCTCTTACCTCATCGGTTGTTACGCTACTAAAATGATATGTTTCCCTATGATTTTTCAGGGATAATATTAAAAAGCATAATCCCAAGATTAGGCAGATATTCGCAATATTTGATCCTAGAACGTTTCCTAGCGCGATACCGATAGATTCTGGGTTCACAGTAGAGAATATTGATACTGAAAGTTCTGGTAGTGATGTGGATAAGGCAATTAGTAGGAAGCCTATTGTTGTCTTTCCAAGCCCTGTTATCTCAGCAACTTTTACGGAGTTATCTATGGTCAGGTCGCTTGATTTGTCTAGGATTAGCATTCCAACTAGGAGTATTATGGCGTTACCGATTAATCCTATGCTTTCAAAGACCGCTTCGAGCATCTCACTTGTCCTCTCATATTAAGTTAAGCCTATTAGAGCAAAGTGAAATAATAAGGTTTTGTTCAGCTTAGCTCATAATATGTTGTTATGAAAAAGGATTTTTCTAGACTGAAATCTCGATTGGAGGAAGAATTTCTGTCTTTTTGAGTCTAACTTCTCTAATCGAGTTGAGACATATTCTCAAAATTAATGTTCATATCGCATCTAGAGAATCGGCGCTACGATTAAGATGGCCAGATACCTCCCTATCTTCTGAGATAGTCTCTCCCTCTCCAGAGTTCCAAGTTTAAGGAGCGCTGTTTTTGGAGTTTTATGCCCTCAGGATGGATTAATATATTGATTCTGCCGAAGTTATTATTGGAGGATGATGTGATGAAAATGAAATATGAAAGTGAGAGACCTCTATACTTGGACTCAAGCCAGCCGATTGACAGGAGGATTGAGGATTTACTTGCGAGGATGACCCTTGAGGAGAAGATTGGGCAGATGTGCCAGTATAGTGGCATAACTGGTGAGTATGAGCGCATGATTAGGGAGGGGAGGATTGGCTCGTTGCTGAATGTCGTTGGTGTCGATGAGACTAATAGAGTTCAGAGGATAGCTGTTGAGGAGTCGAGGCTTGGCATACCGTTAATATTCGGCCTAGATGTTCTTCATGGCTATAAAACCATCTTCCCGATACCACTTGGGTTGGCGAGCACATGGGACCCAGATGCCGTTAGGGAGGCTGCCTCGATAGCCGCAGCCGAAGCCTCTGCTGAGGGGATACATTGGACTTTCGCGCCTATGGTTGATATTGCGCGTGACCCTAGGTGGGGTAGGATTGCTGAGGGTGCTGGTGAAGACCCGTACTTGGGTTCTGTTATGGCTAGGGCCTATGTTGAGGGCTATCAGGGTAAAAGTCTATCTGAGCCGGATACGATTGTCGCGTGCCCGAAGCATTATGTTGCTTATGGCGGAGCCGAGGGTGGAAGGGACTATAACACTGTAGATATTTCCGAGCGGACTCTAAGGGAGATTTATCTACCGCCCTTTAGGGCTGCAGTTAAGGCTGGTGCGAAAACTGTGATGAGCGCGTTCAACGACTTGAATGGTGTGCCATCTTCAGCGAACCCCTACACGCTTAGGACTATTCTCCGGGGGGAGTGGGGTTTTGATGGTTTTGTTGTGAGCGACTGGAATGCTATAGGTGAGCTTATTGTGCATGGTGTGGCTGGCGATATATATGAGGCTGCTGAGAAGGCACTTATGGCTGGCGTAGATATGGATATGCAGGGCGACGTCTATAATAGGGCTCTGTTACGTCTAGTTAAGGAGGGGAGGATTCCGGAGGAATCCATAAACGAGGCTGTTAGACGTATACTCCGAGTTAAGTTCATGCTTGGGCTCTTCGAGAGACCATATGTTGAGGCGGAAAGAGCTAAGAGAATAGTTAAGTGTAAAGAGCATCTTGAAGCAGCCTTAAAGATAGCTAGAAAGTCTATAGTGCTACTGAAGAATGAGGGGAACCTCCTACCCCTAAGCAAACATATTGATTCAATCGCAGTTATAGGACCATTAGCTGACGACCGTGAGGCACCGCTCGGCCCATGGTCATGTTTAGGGGACCCAAGGGATGTCATTACGGTTCTTGAGGGCATTAAGAGTAAGGTTTCGCCGAGAACTAGGGTTTTGTATGCTAAGGGCTGTGATGTTGAGGGTTCATCAAGGGATGGGTTTGATGAGGCTATTAGTGCAGCGAAGGAGAGTAGGGTTGCAGTAGTTGTTGTGGGCGAGAGCAGAGATATGAGTGGTGAGGCAGCATGCAGGGCACACTTAGATTTACCGGGCGTTCAAGAGGACCTATTGAAGGCGGTATACGCGACCGGCACCCCAATCGTAATGGTCATGATGAACGGTAGACCACTATCGATATCTTGGCCAGCAGAGCATATACCGGCAATTCTAGAGACCTGGTTCTTAGGCATTCAGGCTGGGCGCGCAATAGCCGATGTAATCTTTGGAGACTATAATCCGGGTGGAAAGCTCCCGGTGACCTTCCCACGCACGGTTGGTCAGGTGCCAATATACTATAATCATAAGAATACTGGTAGGCCGCCTGCACCCAACATTAAGTGGACGTCTAAATACTTGGATATTCCGTATACACCGCTATTCCCCTTCGGGCATGGACTAAGCTATGCAAGGTTTGAGTATAGTGGATTGGAGATAAGCCCACTCGAGGTTTGGCGGGGTGACGTTGTGAGGGTGAGGTTTAAGGTAAAGAATGTAGGCGACTGCGAGGGTGATGAGGTTGCGCAATTATATGTGAGGGATGTAGTTGCATCGGTAACTAGGCCAGTTAAGGAGCTTAAGGGCTTTAGACGCGTAACCCTCAAGCCTGGTGAAGAAGAGACCATTGAGTTCACGTTAACCCTCGAGGACATATCCTTCTTAAACTATGAGATGAGACGCATTGTTGAGCCTGGAGAGTTTAAGGTTATGGTTGGCTCATCCTCTGAGGATATACGCTTAACTGGGAGCTTCATCGTGAAGGAGTATGTTGAGCTTCCCCTTTGGGGGTGAGTTGGGCTCTTGGATATGGCGATGTGGGGAAAAGCAATTAAACAACCCCCATCCAAATATTATTGTGCATTCAAGCAAATCTATTGAGGTGTAGATGTGAGATGGTGATTAAAGCCTATGTGCTGTTTAAAGTGAATTCTGGAACCGAGAAGGACGTTTGCAAGAAGATAGCGGACCTAGATAATGTTTTAGATGCAAGCATAATCTATGGAGAATACGACATAATCGCAAGGGTCGCCGTTCCGGAGCTCACTCAACTAAACGAGTTTCTAGATAAAGTCAGGAGCATGCCGAGCGTAATCCTAACATCAACAATGATAGTTGCGCAGGAGTATAAGGGAAGGAATCGACGTGAAGCGCTCAATGCCTAGGGGGATAGGCAATCCCTATAAATTTGTGAGCAACAAACCTCTGAAAAAATAGTCTCTAAGCCCAGATTTTTGGCCCTTTCTATTGCCTCCACGCTTGGGAAGGCTATGGCGTTAACGCCGGCTTCAACGGCTAATACGTCTATTGCAGCTCTATAATTGCCTTTAGGTCTTGCGCATCCAAGTGCTATTGGAGCATTTGGCATCATGAAGCGCGCCCTCAAAAAGATGTCTATTACGGATTCGGGTGCTGGGGGTTTAAGTGCCTCCATTTTTGTCTTTTTAATCGGAAAGAAGATTATTATTATCAGGGCTGATGGATTATGCTCCGCAATAATTCTTAGGGCTTCATACTCACCCCTTATGCTGCCATAATGTAAGCCAACGAGGATGTGTGGTGTAAATGGTATACCAGCCCTTTTAAGCGCTTCAAGCGCCTCAGCATACTTATCCACACCAACATTAAGATGATACACTTCCCTGATTGTTTCATCCGAGCCTATTATATCAATTGAGACAGCATCAACCCCAGCCTCCCTAAGTCTCAAAGCCGTATTAAAATTGATGAGACCCGTATGAACCACAATTGTCAGTCCAAGGTTCTTTTTAATTTCACGTATAGCGTCTATAAACCTAGATATTGGGACCGAACCATCTGGCATGCATCCGCCACTTATCAGGCAGCCGACCGCGCCCCTACTTTTCAGTTCAGCACAAACCTCCATCAGCCTCTCCGGGGTCCTAGCTGGAATCATCGTCCTTAAGATTCTGGCGCCGCAGTGGTCGCAATTTAGGGAGCAGTAGGAGCCGGTTACCGATATCGATGGGAAGCTTACTGATGAAGACCTGAAGTATCTGTTAGTGTAGTATATGAAGCCAGGGGCATAAAACCAAATCTTCCTGCCAAATCTCCGCCAGCTCGTCTCTCGGGCTTCCTGAATCATCTTCCAGACGCTTTCCGAAATATTAAGTGGAGTTGCCAGTCCACTCACTTATCTTTCCACCCTCAGTGGAGCGGTTTTCTCCTCAAGCTCCGAGATTAACGCCGCCACCATAAGGGGCAATATTACTGTCGCATCTCCCTCAATTGTTACGTGCTTAGCATTTTCCTTAACCTTACCCCATGAGATTGCCTCACGAACTCTCGCTCCAGAGAGGCTGCCATCCCATTCAACAGCAGTCGTTATGTAAACAGCATAGTCCAATCCGCCCTTAAACTGATTCCACCATATAACATGATGCTTTGAGATTCCGCCGCCAATAATTAATGCCCCAGTCCGCTTGGCACTAAATATTAAGTCGTTTATCTCCTGCTCATCCTTGAGGATATCAACCTTCAGCTTGTGGTCTTGCGTGAATAACCATATCTGGTAGCCGACCGCGCCATCAGTTATACCTGGAACGTAAACTGGTATATTATTCTTGGCAGCCCAATATAATATTGAGCCTTCATTACAGAGCCTTAAACCTATCTCCCGGCTTAGCTCACGTGTCGAAATCTCCCTAACACCCTCATTCCATAATGCCGAAAGGAGCTCCTGCATCTTCCTCTCAATTATAAGCCCATAACTCTCATTTGGAATCAGAATATTTCCCAATCGGTTTATGCCCATTCTATGAAGTCTCCTATCGTTTAAGTCGAATGAGCCGCGATAATAGTTCTTCCAGCATCTCGCCAAATCATGGTCCAGGGTTCCGCACGTCGTCACAATCACATCGATGAGGCGGCGCTTAACTATCTCCCTTATAACCCCCCTCGTTCCAGTCGCAACTATACACGCTGGGAAAGAAAGAAACTTTAAGCAATCCTTATCGACCATCATCCTCCTCAATATGTCTACTCCAGTGGCAATTTTCTCGGCTGTGAATCCCCATGCAAATCTCATTTGGGCGATAAGCTCGCTGACGCTCATCCCCTCGTGGAGCGCATAATCCCTAATAATATTATCCTCACTAATCATTATGGTTGAATCCCCTCTAAACTAGCATTAGGAGAGGAAAATGTTGTGGAAGCATATATCGTTTCCTAAATCTGCTCAAGCCCCTCTAGAAAATTGAGGATGCATTTTGGAAAATCCCTCCCATAGCCGCCCTCAAGAACGGCAAACGTCTTTCTTCCCAGTTCAGCAATCATCTGCCCTATCATGACATACGACTCAAAGCTTAAACCTAAACTACAAACCGGGTCATTCTTATGAGTGTCGAAGCCGGCTGAGACAGCAATTAGGTCCGGGTCGAACTTCTCAACCTCCTTTAGTGCGGAGCCTAAGGTCCTTAAATACTCAGCATCTCCAACAGCGTATGTAAGGGGATAGTTTAGGCAGTTTCCAACCGACCTCTCACCGGTTCCAGGATAGACCCCACCATACCTATGGAGCGAAACAAAGAGCACATTTGGGTTCCCAAAGAATATTTCCTGTGTTCCATTTCCATGATGGGCATCTATATCGATTATAGCCACTCTACTAACCTTTCTGAGGGCTTTCTTACATGCAATCGCAATATTATTGAAGTAGCAGAAGCCAAGTGTTGATGCACCAAGGGCCCTCCCATTAATCCCAGCATGATGACCAGGCGGCCTCATCAGCGAGAAGGTCTTCTCGCCCCCAAGCGCAATTTCCATGCTCCTTATAGCTGCGCCAGCTGCAAGCTTAGCATACTCATATATTCCTGGAAGGCTCGGCGTATCCGGGTCATAGAAGATTTCGCTCTTTATCCTCTCGACGAATTCCCTACTATGGACCAGGAGGAGCTCATCGTCGCTGCATGGCTCAGCGTTCACGAAGCGGAAGCCCCTATCCCTAAGCAGCTTATATGCCTGGTAAACTCTGTCGGGTGATTCTGGATGCCCCGGATACCAATATTCCAAGCACTTCTCTGAGAAAACAATATGCATATTTAATCCTCTCTCCTAGAATAAGAATAATAGTGGATTGAGAAATAACGTTTGCGGGCTTCCACAATAAAATGTGGAATACGGGTGGATGAAGGGACTCTTGAGCATAAAGCCTGATAGAGTTAGGGTGTCTCTTGGCTCAGCGGTAGTTTTAGGCTTAATTGAGGGTGTGGTTGACGCTAAACCGACAACAGCGTATCTACTTATGTATAATGTGGGGCGCTGCTCAGCCAACTGCTCCTTCTGTCCACAAGCAAGGGCGAGCACCGCAAGGGCTGACATGCTCTCAAGGGTTACGTGGCCGGACTTCAGCATAAATGATGTTATAGAAAAGATTAGGAGGGCATTTAATTCTGGATTGATAGGGCGCGTCTGCATCCAAGCATTAAATTATCCGGGTGTTCAAGAAGACATAGTCTATTTATCCGCCAGAATCCGCTCATCATCCAGCGTTCCAATATCGGTTTCATGCCAGCCCCTAAAGCGTGATGAAATGGTTAGGCTTGCTGAGGCCGGTGTAGAAAGGGTTAGCATAGCCCTAGACGCCGCTACCGAAGATATTTTCTCTAGGGTTAAGGGTGAGCTGGCTAATGGCCCATATAGGTGGAGCAGCCATTGGAGTGCCCTTAAGGAGGCTGTTGAGGTCTTTGGTAGGGGGATGGTTACAACCCACCTAATAGCTGGCTTAGGCGAGAGTGAAGAGGATTTCATCCTAACTATGCAGAAGTGCCATGATATGGGTGTCTTCCCAGCGGTCTTCGCCTTCACACCAATACCGGGAACAATTATGGCGAAGCATCCAAGGCCACAAATAGACCATTACCGCAGAATCCAAGTTGCCCATTACTTAATAACGCGTGGGATAAGCCGCTATGAGAACATGGTGTTTAGGGATGGGCGGTTAGTAGACTTCGGGCTGCCCAAAGACCAACTTACGAAGATTGTTATGTCGGGCAAGCCATTTTTAACATCAGGATGCCCCGGCTGCAACAGACCATACTATAATGAGAGCCCTAAGGGCCCGATTTACAATTATCCAAGGCAGCCAACCCCCGAGGAAATCGCTGACATCATGAGACAGATAGGCCTAACCTAAAAGAGCTAGAAGTAAGTAAAGAAGGAGGAGAGGCTATCCAAGAAAATAGGGCCGCATGTCTACGCAAGCAGACAACATAAAGTTTAAAAGCCAAGTTTGACTTTGGATTATAACAAGTCTAGGATTGAGGTGCCTGGTTTTGGCACTTAACCCTCTGCTTGAGAGGAAGATGCAGGTGTTAATTGAGCTTAGGAATTATAAGGTGTTAGAGAGGGAAGAAGGTAAGGATGGTGTGCTGGTTACCGTTGAGGATTCAGATGGAAAGAGGATTCTTATTTGGGCCCTCTCAATAGCTGAAGCCATCGGCGTAAAATACATTAATCAGATGGTAAAGTACATGAATTCTAAAAGCATTGAGAATGGCATAGTTATTGGTGAGAAGTATACTCAGTCGGCGAAATCCTTAGCCAGAAAGAAAAATATTGAGTTGATACCACAGGACTTTCCGTCATTTAACATATTTAAGCATTATCTCGTCCCGAAGCACGAGATTCTATCACCTGAGGAGAGGGAAAGAGTATTAAAGGAATATCGTGTTGAACCCTACAAGCTGCCCCACATAAAGACCTCCGACCCAATTGTGCGGGTTATAGGGGCTAAACCCGGCGATATAATCAAGATAACTAGGCGCAGTCCGACAGCTGGGGAGCATATCTATTATCGCTATGTTGTTGAGGGCTGAGGTGCACTAGACCCGGTCTTTCCAGCTTTACCCCTAATTTCATATAGGATTACTAGCGCTTCGCCAAGCGGTATGCCCAGCTCCGCAGCAAGTCTTCTGGGCGATATATTGGGTTGCTCATGAATCAGTCTCTCCTTAACATAGGCCTTATGATACTTATACATTACCATGGCGTGAACGGTTTCAACAAGGATTGGCCAGAGGGGATTATTCACATATCTGCTAAAATCATCCTCATCCATAGGGCTTCTCCGCCCGGGAAGGATTAAGATTGTTAATCGATGGTGAATATAGCTCACTCTCGACGGAGCTTAAAGAAGTATCTGGGCCATGGAGGCCATGCTGGCGATGCCGGAACATTTGTATCGAAGTCAACCTCTAGACTCATACCAACCCTTAAATCCTCATGCCTAACACCCTGAATTACCCCCAGTAGGCGAACACCCTCCTCAAGCTCAATTATTCCGAGAGCATAGGGAGCCATGCTCTGGAAGCGCTCAGGTGCAACATGAATGATGGTGTATGTGAGGAGCTTCCCCCTATTTTTAAGTTGAACCCAACTTAAGTTCCTTGAGAGACATTTTGGGCATATTGGCCTTGGTGGAAGAAGAATTTTTCCGCATTCGTTACATTTTGCGCCCATAAGCTTCTTTTCGCTCACAAACCTGTAGAACTGCTCAATTGTGAAGGGTGCCTCACCACTCATAAATCCCATTCACCTCCTATATATGTGAATTATGCATGTCGCCCCACTTCCGCCCAGATTATGCGTTAAACCAACCTCGCATCCATCAACTTGTCTCCCACCCGCCTGACCAGTCAGTTGCAGATAGATTTCATATAGCTGAGCAACACCAGTTGCTCCGACAGGATGGCCCTTAGCCTTAAGTCCACCGCTTGTGTTTACTGGAAGTTCGCCATTCAATGTTGAGGCGCCACTTTCAATAAACTTTCCGCCCTCACCCGGCTTACAGAAGCCAAGGTCTTCGTATGCGATTATCTCCGCTATTGTAAAACAGTCGTGAACTTCTGCTACGTCGATATCATCCGGGCCTAAACCCGCCATCTCGTAAGCCTCCTTAGCGGCTCTCTTAGTAGCATCTAAGCTCGTTAAACTATCCCTCTCGTAAAGTCCTATAGCATCAGTTCCATGCCCAGAACCAACTATATAAATTGGAGTATCTGTGTATTTTCTGGCAATCTCCGGCCTGGTTAGAATCGCGCAGCTGGCTCCATCAGATATTAATGAGCAGTCAAAGAGCTTCAGCGGCTTAGCAATCACCCTTGAACTTAAAACCTGCTCAATAGTAACCTCCCTTTGCATATGGGCCTTTGGATTCAATGTTCCATTATGATGGTTCTTAACAGCTACGAGGGCCATCTGCTCCTCAGTTGTGCCATATCTGTGCATGTGGGCGGTTGCCATAAGGGCGAATAAACCAGGAAATGTTGCGCCGTTCCACTGCTCAAACGGAAAGTCTGAGGCCATAGCCAAATACTCGGTCGCCTCAGCTGTTGTTCTATGGGTCATCTTTTCGAATCCACCAACCATAACAACATCATAGAGTCCGGTGAGAATCGCAAATAAGCCATATCTTATTGCCGCACCGGACGAGGCACATGCAGCCTCAACCCTAATGGACGGCGCTGGGAGTAAACCAGCCCAATCAGACATTATTGGGGCTAGGTGGCATTGATGCTCAAATGACTCACTCATGTTGCCGATTATAAGCGCATCAATATCCCTTTTAGGGTCAAGGTTGGGGCATCTCTCAAAAGCCTCTAGGGCAGCCTCAGCGAAGAGCTCTCTACCGGAAAAGCCATCTCTCCTCCCAAATTTAGAGAGACCAGCGGAGACCACGGCTGCTAATGGTTTACCCCTCAAATATCCCACCACTCTCAGAAGATAGGAGATTACAATTATCCTAATATGCTTTTGCAAGAAAACCGTGAGATGCCAGTTTGAGATATTTTCTATTTGCTGCTCTGCATTTTACCCTTTCTAGCCAATTCAATTATGTCCTCGGTTCTTCTCATCCCCAGCTCGGTTATCTTATACTCGCCCTCCGAGACCTTTTCAACCAAACCCTCATCAATAAGCTTAGGCAGCTCATTAACCACAGTCTTTCTCGCCTTTCCCGTAAGCTTAGATAGCTCGACTGTTGATAAAGTATCTTTCTTAAGCTTACCAATCTTGCTTCCGACATATGCTCCTAGGAGAGCTAGGCATATAGCGCTTCTAGCTGGCAGTTCAACATTCTGGGCTATTGCTGGGCCCTCAGATGTTATCTCCACCAATCCAGCGATATTCTCCGCTAATCTCGTTAAGTCCGGTGAAAAGACTATTCTCTGTAAAATTTCTATTGTAGGATACATCTGCGATAAGAAGCGGACTACCGCTTCAAAGACTTGGTTCACATCACCTTCAAAATCAACCCTTGCATCACCAAATTCAATATGAACCCTAATATTCTTTTCACTCAATTTTCAGCCCAGCCTCAGATTTAATTTTAGGCAGAACTTCGTCTAGAAAGAATTTTATACCCAACGTTGTAATTCTATACTCGCCGCGCCCAACGCGCTCAACAAAACCCATATTGGTTAGCTCGCTTAAACGCGCCGCAACAGTTCCACTTTTAATGCTGGTTGAAGCAGTAATCTCAGCCATCGAGAGAGTATCCTTCTCTAAGCGGCCAGTTTTATATCCAATATAGGCCTTAATGAGATTCAATATTACTGCATTTCTATCTCCACCAAGCTTCTCACGTGAAATTATAATTGCTGGGCCCTCAGGTGTGAACGCTATTAACCCCCTAACACTGTTTAGAAGCTCCTCTAAATCAACTGTTAAAATTAGTTTTGAGGCAAAATCATAGGTTGGAAGAACCCTACTCATAAAACCGAAGAAAGCCCTTATGACGTCATCCGGCTTCCCGGAGAATTTGGTCTCAACATCCTTATACTTAACGGTTAATTCTAAAATATTCTCACCGCTGGTCATCATCACCCACAAACCTATTTAATGCCTTAAATATTTATAATCTCACTTCTTAAAGATTTTTCGCCGAAGAAAAAGATGTGGAAATAGTCCTATACCTCCTTATCTTCTCGGATAGCCTCTCCCCCTCCCATAAATCCTGAAGCCTCTCGAACGCTCCTCCCAGAGTATTGATATAGCAGCCCCCAAAGCGCCAGCGAACTCGCAGTTTTTCGGAACTAGCACTTCAGCGCCGAAGAGTTTCGCTGTTTCACATGTAATCCTTGAGAATATCTTGCTCTTAGCAAGCATGCCGACGAGGATTACACTATCTTCTAGGCGATATGCTTTGGCAGCCATAGCCGCTATAACCCCAATTGTCTGCGAAACCATATTGAAGATTCCGGCCGCAACATCCTCCACGCTTGATTTGCATGAGAGTTTTCCGAGGTTTGAGGCTGTTGCATCGGCTGGAACCATGCCTATTGGCCCGCCGACAATATCGCCAACCATTAAATCCACATTATTAGGATTCCCCTTTGAGGCCATATCCTCTAAAACCTTAAAGTCGGATACGCCGAGGATTCTCCTTGAAAGGCCTACTATTGTTCCCCCACCAACCGCTGTTCCACAGACATGTTTCACAATCCCGCCACTTCTGTATGCAGCCACAATAGCTGTTCCAGTTCCAGCGCTAACGATTAAGCCTTTATCTCTATTAGCTAATGCTAAGCCTCCAAGCCCTACAGCCCTAATCTCATCCACACGCCTAACGGCTAAGCCTAGAATTTCCCCGCTAAGAAATCTTGAGCCACCACCTGAAGCGGCAATGCAGGTAATGGCGCTCTTATAGTCTTTGCTCCCCTCAAGAAGGAAATCCAAAACCTTTATGCTATTTATCTCAGGCCTTTCGGCTGGAAGAACACATCCCCTAACAATATTTAAGTCATCATCAACCAGAATCCCCTTAATGAGACTTGCACCAACATCTAAACCTACAATCATAAATCTAAACCTCAATATTCCCCTAAACCAGACCCAATAAATAATTTTAGTTCCTTTCTATAATTCGCATCATCGCTTCTAATAAAATTGGAATATGTTTAAACACTTTATACAAAAATTTTATCTCTCTAAATTTGAATCCAATCATCTAAACAGTAAAAGGAGATAATCCTTGAAAAAGGATACCAAAGTTCAGAAAAACTCTAAAGTAAGCGAAGCTAAGGCAAAAACGCTAAGTATCGCAATGGTTACGGTTTGCGCAGCCCTATACGCTTTTATAGGACGTCTAACAGACCTAAGTATAACTGGACCTGGAGGGGTTGCCTTTTGGCCTGCGGTTGTTATACCGGCAGTTTTCTCAACGTTGTTTGGTCCATGGGTTGGGGGAGCTGGAGCGGCTATAGGCATATTTATAAGGGATATGCTTTTCCATGGGGATGCATTACTGAGCCTTTCGGCGGGGGTTACAGCTAATTTCATTGGTTTTTTCATTTTAGGTTATATCGCTCGCTCTACACTTAATTGGGAGAAAGTTATTGTAAGCGCAGTTATTGGAAGTATGATAGTGATTATAGGTCTTCTAATGCCAACAGTTCTGTTGCCCATTGAAAGTCAAGCATATTTTAATTTTAAGTTATCCTCATCGGAAATTACGTTATTGTTTGTCGCCACTGTCGTTTTAAGCCTATTAATCATTGCAGTGTTTTCAAAGTTATGGCCCAGCTGGAGAAATTATGCTGTTGGGTCAGTTATGGGATTAAGCGCTGGAAGCACCATAATAGCTGTCGTTGTTTGGGCCTATAGCCAAATTTTCTTTGGTCCAGCGGCCTATTTTAGACAGCCTATACCCTGCTCCCTTATACCCGTAATATTTGTTTGGACATTCGCCACAGAAATTCCATTCATAGTTATTTTAGGTCCACCAATAATAAAGGCATGCTATAAGGCTTTCCCATTCTTAAAGCCGCAAGGGGAAAGGAAAGTGATTTAAGATTCCTGGGGGAAGCGTTAGAATTGAAGTTTAAGATAGTTGCTGTTGGCGGAACATTCGATGAATTACATAAGGGACATAAAACCCTACTTAAGACAGCATTCATATATGGTGAGAATGTTTGGATAGGCTTATGCACGGATGAGTTCGCTAGAAAACTCCGTAAAAATCATGAAATCGCCTCCTATGAGGAAAGAATTAACGAATTGAAACGTTTTCTCAATGACCTAGGCGTATCTAGTAGGGCTAAAATAATCCCGCTTTCAGACCCTTACGGTCCAGCGGCAACGAGCACGGAGATTGAAGCCATAGTGGTCAGCCGGGAGACCGAGCCAAGAGCCAGAGAATTAAATGCTCTGAGGGTTAGGAATGGGCTTAAGCCGCTTGAAATAATCAGCATAGATATGGTTCCAGCGGAAGACCGCATTCCAATCTCAACTACTAGAATTAGGCGTGGTGAAATAGACCGGGATGGAAAGCTAATAAAAGGAGGAGAGGGAGATTTAGCGCAGAAAGCTTAAGTTTAAAATCACAATAATTCTATTAGAGTGGATTTGGCATTTTAATTCCGCGTAGTGATTTGATTGAGGCGGACTGGCTTAACTGAGTTACCACTTCATGGTGGTAAAGCACCCCAATGGCTAGTTGAGCGTATGATAAAGCTGGCTAAGGGAATATCCACAATAATTATTGACGAGTATGGACCTGAAACCTTTCTCCAGAGGATTTCAGACCCATACTGGTTCCAAGCTTTCGGTTGTGTTTTAGGCTATGATTGGCATTCCTCCGGGCTCACAACAGTTGTTACCGGAGTTCTTAAGACTGCTTTGAAAAGTGAGAATCTGGGCGTGGCTGTTTGTGGTGGTAAGGGTAAGGCCTCAAGAGAGACTCTTTCTGAGATAGTTAGGATAGGGGAGGTATTCAATCTGTCAACCAGCAAGATAGAAAGTCTCCAATATGCTAGTAGAATGAGCGCAAAGGTTGATAATACCGCAATACAGGCTGGTTATCCGCTCTATCATCATGCATTCTTCGTTACTGAGGACGGTAAGTGGGCTGTAATACAGCAGGGAATGAATGTGAATGATAGGACAGCGCGGAGATACCATTGGCTTTCAGATAATGTAGAGAGCTTTGTTGTTGAACCACATAAAGCCATAGTTGGTGATGTGAAGCGCCCAATAGCCCTAGACATGACTGCCAGGGAGAGCGAAAAATGCCGAAAGACATCAGTTGATATAGCAAAAGAGAGGCCGGAGAGGGTTGCCAGAATGCTTGAGATGATACGTCCAGCATGCCAAAGGGCGCTTCAAGAGTGGATTCCAAATATACCAACGAGAGAAAAGGATTACGTTATGGAATTTCTTAGGATGCCATTTACGATAAACTGGAAAGCCCTAAAAAGGGCATATGAAATACAGCCAAGAAACTATGAGGAGCTACTAGGCGTAAGGGGGATAGGCCTCTCAACAATTAGAGGACTAGCGTTAATAGCGGAAATAATATACGGCGACAAACCAAGCTGGAGAGACCCAGTGAAATACTCATTCGCCTACGGCGGTAAGGATGGTGTTCCATACCCAGTAAACAGAAGAGCCATGGATGAATCAATAGGCATATTAAAGGAGGCTATTGAAAAAGCCCGACTAGGCGATAGAGAAAGACTAGAGATGCTCCAAAAACTAAGAAGATTTGTGCCCCAAGACGCAAACTTCCAATCCTCTTTATAAGACTTAGTCCAATATTCTGGAACAATTAAGAGGAGCGATGCGCTTAAAACGTTAGAATATAAGGTATAAATTGCTAAAATCATCAGCGGCTCGTTAATCGCCCACTTAATATAGGATATTCGCTTCCGCCTTTATTTTGTTATACCCCAGAAACGTTGCTTGCGGATGAACTAACAGAAATTTTAACCAGCCACCAGAAGGACATCCGTATAATCACTTCTTCTCAATAAGCTTTCTCAGCTCCTCAGCTCTAGCCCTGCTAATAACGCCTCTATTTTCTAGGTCGGCGATGCATTTATCCGCGTGGTCGCACCATGATAGACATGTGTTAGTCGGCTCCCGATGGACCATCCTGCCGCACTTGGGGCATTCTAGTTGTGTCTCATGCTCAAAGAACTCCAGCTCCTCGCCGCAGAAGGGGCATCTTCTAATTATTATCTGCGGCTCTATTAGACTTCTTATCCCGGGACATCGCCTAAACATTCTGCCCACACCATTCGCCACGAGCTTTCTCAGAATATCTTATTAAATGTTTTCCATAATACTACGAGTGCTTGAACTCTACGCGGATTGCATAGTGCTAGCAGCCAATTAACTTTTCTTATCATTAGCCTTTTAAGTCATAACTTTTCTTGTCTTAATAACGTTTTAAGATCTGGAATCCTTTTTATGGTCATAAGTAGTGATGCTCCGACTATAAGAGAAAACGCTACGACCAGCATATCCTCTATGTAAGAGTCGATGGCTCCCATTATAAAGATAGCGTATACTGCTTCATCTGTTAGGCCTAGGATGCTATATAGGCCTGCTGGAATAAATAGGAAGACCCTTGCTAATGCATCTGTCACCGTGGATACAAACGATACGAGAACTAGGAATATAGATAAGCGCTTAGGATTTTCCTCAAGAAGTTTCCTGCTAACCTTTGCCGTTGGATATATTAGAATGAAGGAGAGCAATATGTCCAATATTGCCCATAGAGGGAGCTGCTTGCCTAGGGGGTGAACAAAGTAAGCTGATAGCATTATAACGTAGATGGCTAGAATGGGTTTCCAAACCCCTCTAATGAGGAAGCCAGCTGCCAAAACACCTAAGGGTTCGGCGAATATCCCAAACATCCAAAAAATATCTGGTTTAATGGTTCTGGCAACAACACTGCCTATAAGGGCTGTTAAGAAACCAGCCCAGGGCCCGAGAATAATCCCCTCAAGGGGTTCAAGATATATTGCCCAGTTACGCCATAAGCCAAACGACATAAAATACAAGACCACATGAAGAGAAGAGAAGACCCCAATTAAAGCAATGTCCCTCACATGCAAGAGCATTAAACCTCCACTTCATAGGTCACGCTGCAAAGACGATACCCAAAGCCAACCCATAAAATTCCTTAATACTTTTTAACTTTTAAATTAGTTTGCATTAAGCATAGCGAAACTCAACCCAGTTAGACTATTCCTATAAGTTTATAGGAAAAAATATATCTAAGTAAGCGTTAATTAAGTTTAGATGGAAAAAATATTTAAGGATATTAAAAACGAGAGACTAGTTCAAGTAATGCCGATATTGGTTTTGCTCTTGATATTTTCGCTTTTCCTAATAGAGAAAGCAGCTGGCTGGCGTCTTCTAAATAACCATGAGATTGCATATTATGATTGGAGCTACTTAGGCTTTTCTGTTGAAGAACTGTTGAAGGAAAGAGGTGGTTTTGGAAAAGCGGTTACAGGCGGATTGTACGGTAGAATTTATCACGTAACTACGCTTGCTGATAGTGGACCTGGAAGTTTAAGAGAGGCAGCTGAAAAAGAGGAAGCCCTCTGGATAGTATTTGATTTATCAGGGATTATTAACCTCAAAAAGCCTATTTATATTAGGTCAAATAAAACCATAGATGGAAGAGGAAGAACAATAGTGATAACTGGCTATGGACTGAAAATTAGAAGCGCTTCAAATGTTATTATTACAAATATACGCTTTGATACGGCTGAAGCAATTGATATGGACGCTATTGAAATCAGAGACTCTCATACTATCTGGATTCATCATTGCGACATCACAAATTATTCAGATGGAGCAATAGATATCGTGGGAAAATCAACTAATGTGACAATTTCTTGGTGCAGATTTTGGAACCACGATAAAGTTATGGCTATTGGTAATCCTGAATTTGAAGACACAAAAGTTACTCTTCATCATAACTTCTTTTATAGGACAGTTCAACGCACTCCTAGAGTATGCCGTGGAAAAGTTGACATATACAACAATTACTTTTTTGGCTGGCAATTCTATGCTGTGGGAGTTGAAAGAAAGGGCGAACTACTAATAGAAGCAAATATTTTTGAAGCGGAAAAGAGCACACGAGCCGTCGGACAGTTATATAATGAAGAACCTGAGAAGTGGGGATATATAAGATTACTTAATAATAAATTTTTAAATGGGGCATTAGCACAGGAAAATGAGCCCGAAAAAGTCTTTAACCGACTAGAGTATTATGAAGCGGTAATTGAAGCAGCCGATGACTTATTGAAAGAAAGAATAATGGCTTTTTCTGGAGTTCAAGCAAACATATGTCCTCAAATAATGACCGACCATAAGCTTACTTATGAAGATTTTAGATGGAAAACCCCTACTATAGAGCTGATTTATGCAGGAGATAAAATTAACCTCTATGCAATTATTCCTCCACCAAGAAACTTCTCTGAGGAGATAGTTTCTTATAATTGGGACTTTGGAGATGGAAGATTATCTTCTGGTATATTCGTTTCCCATACTTACAGAGATGCTGGAGTATATTATATTACGTTAACTCTAATAAAAAGATCAGGAGACTCATTAAGCGTTACCAAGAAGATTACGGTTATAAGTGAAGGCCCATTAGAGTGGGCAGCTTTTCTTGGATATTGGATATTGTTTTTTCTTGTAGCAATCATTGCTGGGTTTCTTATCTTTATGCGATTTTCTTCTAACAAGAGAATCCTAAAGATTAAGATTTCTGATAATACTGGCAACAGAATTTGCCAGATCTTAGATGACTTAAAAAAGTCGCTTTATACCAAGTTCAGCCGAGTTTACCTATAAATCTATCTGACAATAGTTCAGAAGACAGAAAAATGCGAATTGACAGAGTCATCTCTTAATATAGTTTCCAAAAGTTTATAATTTCATATAATCACTTCTAAAAGAACAGAATTAAAAGCGGAGGTTTAAGCCCTAATGAAGGAGAAATATGATTGGGAAAATCATAAAGTATTTGAACGATGCAAAGAGCCACCTCATGCATCATTCATACTTTGTCCTGATGAGAATAGCGCTCTTCTCTGTGATCGTACAAAATCACCTTGGTTTATTTCGCTAAATGGATTATGGAAATTTAAGTTATATGAGAATCCACATGTTATTCCAGACGGATTCTATAGAGAAGATTTTGAAGCAGATGGTTGGGATGAAATTCCAGTACCAAGCAACTGGCAAATGCTAGGTTACGATAGACCACATTATGTTGCTTCTGGATACGTCTTTAAGCCGAATCCACCGTATGTTCCGCATGACTGGAATCCAACAGGACTTTACAGAAGAAGATTCAGAGTTCCGGAGGAATGGGCGGGAAAAAAGATTTTTCTCGTTTTTGATGGTGTTGACTCAGCCTTTTACGTTTGGGTTAATGGAAGTATGGTTGGATATAGTGAAGATAGTCGTTTACCTGCAGAATTTGATATAACACCCTATGTACGTTTTGGTGATAATCTTATCGCTGTAGAAGTTTTTCGCTGGAGTGACGGAAGCTATCTCGAGGATCAAGATATGTGGCGGTTGAGTGGGATATATCGCGATGTACACATTTACTGTGCCCCGCAAATCCACATACGGGATTTTTTTATTAAAACATTCTTTGATAGCGAATATCGAAATGCCACATTAAATTTAAGGGTAAATATAAAGAATTACTCTGAGAAAGAAATTAGCAATTACTCCTTTGAAGTCAAGCTCTTGGATGCTGAAGGAAAAAGCGTATTCGAAAACCCGATGAAATGCTTAGTGGAGAAAATTTCTCCGAATCGCGAAGTAATATATAATCTTGAGAGAGAGGTTTTTAAGCCGAGGAAGTGGTCTGCTGAAGACCCATATTTATACACTATGCTTATAACGTTGAGGGACGAGCGTGGAGAGATTGTTGAGGTTGAGAGCTGCCGTGTTGGTTTTAGGCAGATTGAGATTAAGAATGGCCGTATACTGATTAATGGCGTTCCAGTTTATTTTAAGGGTGTTAATAGGCATGAGCACGACGACGTAAGAGGGCATGCAATAACGGTCGAGTCAATGGAGAAGGATATTATTTTAATGAAACGCTTTAACTTTAACGCTGTCAGAACATCACATTACCCAAACCACCCAGCATGGTACGACCTATGCGACAAATACGGCATATACGTCATAGACGAGGCAAACATAGAGTGCCATGGCCTAG
>Ga0209394_1000836_pt1 | contig 21045 bp, 19 predicted proteins | sample JNZ201metaG_FD_184122 | JGI IMG/M metagenome (GOLD analysis project Ga0209394, IMG submission 184122) | Hot spring microbial communities from Jinze hot spring, China to study Microbial Dark Matter (Phase II) - JNZ 20120812A (SPAdes) (version 3) ... | reverse complement strand
CCTATAGCGGGCCTTATCAAGATCAGAAAGACTTCCCCATCGAAAATGTTGAGTTTATTGCAGAAGCTAAGGGAGTTAGCCTTGCCGAAGTAATAAAAGTCGTAAGAGAATTAAGAAGTGATGTGAAGTGGATGAAATGGCTTCTCGCACTTATTCTAGCCGCATTGTTAGGAGCAATCATCGCCGGGTTATTCCATTAACTTTAGACTCTCTTATTCATGTGTGTCTTGTATAATGCGACCATGAGAGAGAACGAACTGCATCATACAAATGTATATCTGTGAATCATCTTCTCATTATGAGAAGATGATAGTCCACAGCTTCATCTTTGATGATTCAAGAAGAATAGTTGCTGTGGTAACATCATAGTTTGATAATACTTACTTAATCATAACTCTTCATTTTCGAACTTCTTATATTACAGAAACTGTTATTTCAATAAGCTAGATTGTGTATTGCCTAATCTTTGAAACATCTTCTGGTCTCACAACCTCGTATATTTGATCTATCGCTTCTTCCAACTCGCGATTATGCAAGACGGCTATTAATCACGCAAGTATGTTTGTAGCTCCCTTGAAATTCTTAACGGTGATATTAGTGGAATAATGATTGATCGTGAATATATTTTTTACTGACTACTTTACGGTCATGCTATTACCTCTTATACTATGTGTAGTACCCTGTATAAGTGTTTGCCGAGGAGGTCGCAACCATAAAGCAGACTCTTAAGCCCCAATCTCACCATTTAAAAGAGGTTAGGTAATCTTACTGAGGGGCGAGCTCCTGAGGAAGTTATAGATAAGTTCTACTCTCTTCTCGCAGAATTCTGAGAACATGTCTTTATTCCAGAGCTCCGCATCCTCCGGAATGAAGTGTCTCTTCAACTCGTCAATTGGTACCTTTCTACCTAAGTAATCTATAGGTTTCGTAGAGCCTATTTCCGAGTCAAGCTCTGGATTAATTAAAGTGATGTTTCCAAGACCCGAGGCAATTTTTATGGCATCTTCGTTCAGCTTACTTGAATGCCCCTTAGGAAACAAGTATTCCCTTGGGAAGATATGGTGTTTATGAAGCCTATTAGATGGAAGGACCGATATTCTAGCCCCAACCCAGTCTGTGGCATCGTTCAGGCATAACAAGGTATACAGCAGAAACATATACGGTCTTCCCGGCCGTTTAGTTATGTCCTCCTCAATACCTTTTTCGAGATCTCTCCGCTCTATTTTCGTGGCCCCCTTCTTTTTCTGCTCAATATTCCTTAATAGCTCATTGAACGGAAAAGAATCCCAAGTTGTTTCAGAGATCAGCTCGATATCTTCCTGCAATTTCGTTGAAGTGCTAGTCGAGTAATATCCGTGAAAGTTCGTCAGTATCAACCAACATAGTATCTCCTCCTTCTCATTCTTCTTTAATTCACTCGAAGATCTGATAGCCTTCGTACGCAAGAATGCCGCGATGGGCACTAGGCTTAATTGTGATGGAATAAAGTCTGTAGCCGAGCATCCAATAATTTCATTTATGATCTTGATGGCCGATTCTAGATATGGTAGGGATTCCTGGAGGGATGAGGTGATGATAGATTTGCCAAAAATATTTTTCTGTCCCTTGAGTTTATCGACTGCGGCCTTAAACCTCTCCACCTGGTCTATCTCACGTTGCTTAAGTCCTAGTCCAACGCCGAAGCCATAGCGTATTATCGGCTGAATTTCTAGTGATGGACATATTTTCTGTAACTTGTCATACCACTCCCTCATAATTTTACTCAGCTCAGGATCTAGAACTCCAGCGGCGTAAGAGAGCATCAGCTCAACATTTGATATTCTCTGTCCCGCTCTGTTAGCCCTGATAAAGAGCTCAGCCATTTCTTCAAGAGCATCAGGCCCCTCCTCCTCGGTCCTTAAAATGAAAAGACTCAACTCATATTTGAGCAATTTTTCAACAACATCAATCAATCTCTCGAACGGCTTGTACTCATGCTTCAAGCGTTCTAGCTCATCTGTCCAACCGAGTTTGGCAGCTATCGCTCTCGATAAAGGAGCACCTTTACTTCCCAATTCGAGGGTTAGCTTTTGGGTATTCAGAGATATTGGCCCACGTCTTATCTCGTATGGCCCTATCTTAAGTATCCAGTCGGATGCCAATAGCAGAAGCGAGACGAGGCGCTGCTGTCCATCAACAATTAGTAGACGCCTATTTGTCTGCCCTCCAATCATAAATGACGGTAAAATCCTTAGCGCAAAAGGATTAGGATTATCCTTCACTTCCCATAACATGAATATACCTATGGGCAGGCCTCTAACCACAGATTCTATCAGCTCGATTATATCCTCGTTATCCCAAACATAAGTGCGCTGGAATGATGGAAGCTCCAAAGCCCACTCACACGAACGAACCCTTTCAAGAAGTCTCTCTACGGTCACCAATTCCGGCTGGTAAGAAATACCAACCATATTACTATTATTAGGAAAAGCAGAATTATAAACATTTAGAATTGGCAAAAGCTTCCTTGATGATTCCTTCCTAGAGGATTGCAGGCTACTCAAGAGGATCGGAATATCCCGGTGAAGCTCTACACAATGTTCGGGCTTCCGAGAGAGACGCTAAGCGACTAGAGAAGATGGTGAAGCTGATCAAGGAGGTGAAGAGCATAGGATTTGAAGTGAGGGTAAGCGCGAACCCATTCGTCCCATAGCCCATACCCCCATGGAGGACAGGGAGCTTAAGGAGGCTTTTTAGATTGTCTTAACATTCAAAAAGAATTTTTAGCGTTCTAAAATTTTAATATACTTCTGTGGCGGAAGGTATAATTTTTTGAGGTACCTGAAGAACATCTTAATTCTATTTAATATACCGAGCCTCTGAGTTAGAGGAGGTTCTTACTTTGATTGCTTCAGTATTACCGTAACCTATAACTTCGGCGAAAAAGGTTAATACAAAATTTGGTTAATATACTTACTACTAATATAACTACATGAAAGTTTTTTCTTAAATAGTGAACTGTATGAATAGGATGATAAGAATGGTGGAAAGAATTGAGTGGACTGGTCCTTTTCCTCTAGTAAATAATGCAACGAGGTGACCTATAGTTCTAGGCTTCTTGGACATTCATTCTTATCTGAGTGACCGAGTTCTTGTACCGGCTTCTTGACGGTCTCAATTAATATTTTCCTTATCTGCTCCCTGCTCTCCACACCTACGAGCTTTATCTTCTTGTAAGCATATAACCACTTTTTCCCTTTAACCATTCTTATTCTACGTGATTTGGTTGAAGTCGCACCGCATCTAGGACATGTTCTCCTCCACTTATCATCATACTTTAATTCATCTTCACTTATTATTGCACCACAGTTCCAGCATCTATATCCATAAATCATGAGTCCCTTACCTTCAGTGTCCCATCCATACTCTCTGAACGTCTTGGAAAATTCTTTGTCGATTGGATGCTCCGCGTAAGGTCTATCCACCTCATCTCTAGTCTTGTATTCAAGGGATATAGTAATCTCTAATGGGTGGATTCTTGACTTGTCCCATTTCTCTATTTTGACGTTTCCCGAGAATGGTTCTCTCTAGTGTTTTTAGCTTCTCTATCACGTGGTGACGTGGTTTTGAAAAATATCTTGCTCATCTCGCTTGATGAGAACTGTCTCTATTCGAAGCTCTCAGCTAGCTTGAGAAGAATCAACGATACATCCTTCTTCAGGAACGCTAGAGCTACCCTCTTCGTTACCTCATTAAGATGTCTGCTGGGGAAACGATGTTCTCTAAGGTTAATTCTAAGACGTCGTCGAGGTTTATCGACTTCATCTGCCCCCATTAGGTATGCATTTCTCAGAGTATATGGCCAGTCTTAGGAAGAAGTATTTCTCGAAAATCACTGGAATGTCAGGGAGGAAAACAAATCAGTTTTTTATATGGATAGATTCATCCCATCAACTCTGCCTCTATATTCTTCGGAAATCTTTATCTATTTTAATGGCTTTATGAACCACTGAGGGAGCGCTGGCTTTTTGTCGGTGAACTTGACTTTTTTCGGCTTCTTTAATCCTTCTACTCTACAGAGCCCCAGAATTAGGGCAAAGCTTTCAACATCGACAAATCTCTTAATTCTTATCTCTCGCCTACACTCTTTTTCCGTGCCTTCCATTTTCTGGCCAACTTTATTGAGTCCTCGTTAATTTCAACCTGGACTCCTGTTAGGTTTATCGTAAGTGATGCTACGACGTTTATCACATCGTTGATTATTCTTGCTGTGCTATTCTCAATATTCCCCAGACTCGATTCACGTGATGTCTCCAGTAGATCTTCATTGCCTCCCGGCGAAGTCTATGTGGACGTCTGCTGCAGCTGTGAAGAGCACTAGGTCTCTCACCAATCGTTTAAACGCTCTCCGAGAATTCTTTTCATTCACGAAGTTTTCTGCAATTATGTCTAGTGGGTGTGCTGGAGCCTTGAAAGTCTCTCTCAAAGCGTTCCATCGTAACCAGTCTAAGCGGACGCTTGGATATTCTCTATCATCGATAGTCCTCGTCGCCTTCTCCACATCCATAAACCTTCCAACCTTCTCGGCGAACTCATCAGCATACTTCTGTGACTCGAAGACGTACTCAACCTCAACGTAGGGCGGCATAAAGAATAGCCAGTACTTGCAGATTACGTACGACATAACCAGCTGTCCGCGAGCATACTCTTCGACGGCTTCGTCCCGTGAGCCCTCCATGACTCTCATCGCTTCGTCAGCAAGCTCCATTAATGCTTCAGGATCTCTCCGCCAAGAAAGCTCCAGCAACAATCTACGACTTCTCCTCTTCTTCCGAGATCCACTATATGATGTCTTTCCCATTATAATCTCACCTTCATTAAACCTTTCATCTCTAAATCAGCTCTTCCTATTAAGTAACTAAAATCATTTAAAAGGATTACTTATCTTCCAGCTTTTCCAGAAATTTTGGAGAATTTCCCAACTCTCTAGAAAGAATACCTGTTACCGCATAAAATGGCTGTCAAATTCATGCTGACTAAGAGCCTCCTTCTAAGTGTGGTCTCATACTCTATGAGCTTTCCAGTCACCTTTGATATAACGATAAAGGGTATCTTGATCTTTTGCGAGATGCTTTTTATCACACTGTTCGCAAGGGTTCTGGCATCACGCTCGATAGACATCCTCTTAGCTATCAAGTCATGCTTAAGCGAGAGGTAGTTTATAAGATAATTCGAGTCTAGATAATAGAATTGCTCCTCCCTACCTTTCATATCTGGCTGATGCTAGCTAGATTAACCGCTTCTCCCTGAGGACTTTATGAACTTCTTTAAAGTACTCTCGGGTTAGCCACGGCTTAGACATCCTGAGTATGCCGTAGATTTCTTCCTCTGGGAGATCCGGATAACTCTCCGAGACCGTTAATATGCTGGCGGCAACCTCCAGCCACCTAGCATCCCTGCCTCTCACCAGCTCTATGAAGCCCTCGGCATCAAACCCGCTTGGAAGACCTGTTTTCGGTAAAGTCTCCAGACATGTCAGCTCATAGTAGTCATCCGCAAGATCCCTGGAGTATGGCCCGTAGATGTAGAGCGAGTAATCATATCCCAGATCGAGACCAAAATACTTGGCTAGGAAGACGTATTTCTGCAGAAAGAACCTCTTATCAAACTCTTCCTCGACGTTGAAGACGTAGCCCAGCCTATCCTCCAGAAAGCGTATGAAGACGGCTAAGACCCCTTTTCTAACGGAGACATCCAGACAGGTTTTCATCCATGGGCCTCCTCCAACACGTGATCCGGGCAAACGCGCTTAAAACCTTTCGCATTTTAGAGCTCGACCTCATCGCTCTTCAAACAAACACACAAACTAAGAATCAAAAATCTTTGTTAAATTTTCCTAACCATTTATGGAGGTCTAGACATGTATGGATCTAAAGTATTCTGATAAACGTCTTCTTACTCATGAAGGGTCAAGTCTAGGAGGAACAATATCGTTATTCGCCCTATCGTTGCCCATACAATTTAGAAGTAAGTAAATTTTTACAAATGATTACTTCTAAAAATTCTTGAAACTTTGCTTATATAATGAAAATCACTTTTCATTATGCTCTTCTTAATCTTCTTCTCCCAATTATAGGGGTTGTCAAGGAAATACGATTCGATGGTCGTGTTCTAGACACAATTACCCAGATACAATAACATATCTATCATTGAGGGGACTTTGTCCATATATTAGTACACCTTGTTCTAAGTGCTAACATTTTCATGAGGTTTATGGGGATATTTGCTGGCGAGGTGGAGTGAAGAAGTGGGTATTGTTATTGGTGGCGATTGCGCTGGCCCTCATCGTCATAATGATCTCTGGATTCATTGTAAGCACATTCCTATATGGTAGAGCTGGAGCCCTTCTCACATCATCAAAGCAACCAGTTTACATAGAGCCCGAACTAGCTATCATAAAAGCGGTTACACCGAGTACCACTATTCCACAGATTGAGTTGCCGAAGAGTGGCGTAGAAGAGACCACTCAGAGAGCAGTGACCTATAGAGAACAGAGGAGGTTGATTGCTTACACCGCCGACATTGGTTTGAGGCTTGGTAAAGGTAAAGTCGGCGAGGCAGTTGATAGGATCCTCTCAATAACTAATGCGTATGGAGGGCATCTGGTCTCCATGAGCGTTGGTGAAAGAGATGTCCACTTAACCGTTAAGGTTCCGCAGGATAATTTCTTCACAGCCATCGAGGATTTCTCAAGAATTGGAGAAGTTTTCAGTAAGTCGATTTCAGGAGAAGATGTCACAGATCAGATCATTGACCTTAAAGCTAGGATCAGAAACGCCGAGGCGCTGGAGGCGGGGCTTCTAGAACTCTTGAAGAAAGCTGAGAAAGTAAGCGACATGCTTGAAGTAATGAGGGAGCTCTCCAAGGTGAGGGAGGAGATAGAAGTTATGAAGGCTGAACTGGAAAATCTGGAAAGAAGCGTCTCTTACTCAACCATAACCATTTGGATCTCAGAAGAGGAGCCCAAGAAAGAGTATGTAGAGATACTATTCAAGGTATTAGATTCCAGAGACGCTTTAGTGCCAAACACCCATATCCATGTGAAGAATGCTGAAGTAAGAAAGTTCATCACAAATGAATTTGGTGAAGCCAAGACCACATACGAGAAGGGGCAAAACATAACTATCATTGCAATCTTCTACAGATCTGACGGTGAAATCCTAAAGAAATCTCTGCAAGATGTAGCCGACTCAAATAAAACAATAACAATCAAGTTTGATAAACCTTCCGAGCCGCCGTCAGTTAACCCTGACTGGATATGGGGTGTGGCATCAGCTCTCGTAAACTACCTGATAACGGGTCTTATGGTTGTGGTGATGCTAGTAGCGCCGATACTATTCGCCGCAATAGCATTGATAATCTTAGCTCGATGGATATATGTGAAGATAAAGCCGAGGTGGAAGGCTTTGGAATCTCCACAGTGGAATCAAGGAATAATCCTGAATTAATTATATGAAAGATTAGAGATGTGTTTGTACAAGCTTTCAAAAGGATGTTAAGGTGGAGGTAGCGGTATTCTTTTCCCCCTTCTTGAAATCACGAGGGCTAAGACTAGTAACGCCATAATGAGCGGCATCACCATCAACACATAGAGTATAGCATTGCCATATTCTCTCTCTTTAACAGTTTTAAGAACCCCCGTTAACCCATCGACCTCTATATAGTATATTCCTTCTCTTCCCGGAAAGTAGTTGAATTCTACCTTGATCAACTGTCCAGGCTCCAATGTTATAGTCTTGCTGTTAACTATTGTACCGTTGGCTCTGAGTATTACTTCATATGAGCCTCTCACGGTACCGGAATTCTCGACGTTTATGGATATGATTGTTTTCTCTCCAACCTTAACCACATCTGGATAAATCTTTAAGTCTGTCACTTTGAATAATTGTGCAGGGGTCGTTGTAGTTTTTTCTGTAGATATTGTAGATATCGATTGTGTAGAGTAAGTCTGAGTTGTCGTAGTAGTAAGAGGGCTAGTGGTTGTGATTGTTATGGGTGGATAGCTTAAGGCTTCTTTCTCACCCATTGTTCTGACCGGGACAACGCCACAATCATGGTTAGGGCTAAGTCGTATCAGGGCCGGCGAGATAGGCGCCGGCTCATTCTTCAATTGAACCCTCTAGGGAGTGTGTTAGGGGTTAGGCTTGAAGCAAAAACCTGTAAACGGCGTATCGTTCAGAATGCTGATGGAGGTTGTAGTGGTTTTATTTGGCGGAGAGCTGGGCTACGACCTCAATTATATCCGAGTCCTTGTAGATGATTATATCAAGCATACCCAACAGCCTTCCCTCGATCGTGTTTGGCCCTCCAACGCTTATGTGTGCTTCATTGGAGGTGATGGAGACAAAGATTGCTTCTTTCTGTAGTCCTTTATTTATTAGCTCGTTCTTGATGTTGTTGGCAGTCGTTGAATGGTCCTTCACCGGAGAGGATAATGTATACACTGCCCTTATCATTAACACGTCTTCATATGTTGTTTCCGTGTATTCGCTGAGCGTTACTTTACTTCCAGTAGCCGCTGAAAGAATTGAAGCGATGAAGTTGTTGAATTTTTTGCCAAATTCTGAAGGCGGGGTTACAGAAGTAACTCCTCTGGTCTCTGTTGTGCGGGTCGTCATTGTGACTTCATGAGTTGTCTTAAACGTTGTCAAGCCCGTTCTCGGAATGTAGATAGAAAGCAAACCAATAACTAAGCCTGCCACGACCAGCACACCGATAACTACTAAAACCAGACCCAACTTCATTACTATGTCAAGTCTACCGGTTTTATAAAAATTTTTTGATAAATAGACCGAGCTACTAACCTCCTGATCTCAGCCTATTGAACCAAATTCCCAACATCCTCCTTAGATGCAGTGGTTAGACAGTACTTTTCACTAACATCCCTTAAGGCTCAAATCAGCAACAAACAACACAGCAACACAAACCTTCGCAAAAGGACTGTAGTTATGGAGCCTGAAGAGCCTAGAGATAAAATCGATCAAGTATTCGAAGACATGCATAAATGGAGGAGAAAATCTTGGACCAGGGATTTAACAGAGAAAGTCTTAAGTAAAAGTTGGCAGTACTATCTTCAAAACCCATACATTATTCTTCTTAGTGTATTCTAATACATCTAGTGTAGGCAATCTGCATATATCACCTTGGTTAACTTTTGTTTAGGGAGCCCAGGTCTCTTCTCTTTTAACTCTTCTATCAATCCAGCACCTAGTCTAACAGTTGCTTCTCCAATCAAGCATAAACCTCCCACAACACCATAAATATTCACTTCATTAGAATCTATAAACAATCTATCTAAATCAGCTTCTATCCTGAAAACACATAACATGATATATTATATTGAGGCACACACTAACAGTATTAACAAATAGGTTTAAGAGTAAAACCAAGATAGAGGGAACGTAGTTATTTGTGCAAAGGATATTTTACTAGACTGTACATAAAATACATGGAGGAAAGACAGAGTTGATGCATATGATGTCTGAATATCTAGTTTATTTATTTAGACGATGACTATATGGCTAGAGATCTGTAGGTTCTAATGCTAGAGTTGAGTTACTAAGGTCTCCCTCGTTCTATCTCTTTCTTAAGTTCTTCATACGCTCTCTCACTTATCTTTCCTTCAGCTTTTAGACGTTCTAACTCTAACAATTTAGCTTTCAAGATCAAGTCTTCAGCAGAACTAATCAAGATGCTAGAAGGTGGTGGAATTATCTCCTTACTTTCACTGTCAAAGATGAATTCTTTTAACATGCCTTTAGATTTAATTTTTAGAAATGTAGTGAGAACAGTATTTTCTGAGATGTTTAAATGGTCTGCTATCTTCTTAAGATCAACTTTATCTTTAGTAGAGAGTAAGAAACCTGTAAGATCGGTCTCTATTTCTTCAGCTATTTTATTACTCCTCGATTTAACAAGATCACTAAAAATAATCAGGATAAAGTAGAGTAAAATAGAGTAGGACCTATTAAGAATTAGGGAGAGATTAGCAGATCTAGTAATTGCTAAATCTCTTAAAAGATTGAAAACTTCTAGAAAAATCATTACGAGAGGTATGTATAACAATATCAAGCTACTTATATTGAGTATTAGTTTAAGTAGGTCTCTTCTCATATCCTCTTAACTAATAACACTCTGATATTAATTTTATTAATGAACATAATCGTGAAGAAACTATTCTTAATTTTAGGTACCATGTTAAGTTAGATGTTGAAGTTGGTTTTAAGGAGGGATTCATGGATTTGTTATTTCATGGTTCCAGTTTTCTACAATTTCTGAGAATAAGCTTAATGGGTTCTATTTCTTTTAATATACTTGCTGAGAATTCTAAATTCTTTTTCCTTAACCTGATGAGTTGCTCATGAAGTTAATGTTATGAAAAATTTAATACTGTTACGATGATATCTTAGTAGTTGAGAACATGGGGGTAACTGCATCGGAGTGGACTATGCTCTCCTTATTATTGAATCATAAAGCTCCTAATTCCAGAATGTCTGAGTTAGCATTATCAGATAAAACATTTCCTATTAAGGGACCACATGGATACGAAATAAAAAACCTTGAAGAAGTAAAAGAAATTTTAAATTCTCTTGAAAGAAAAGGTATAATAAAGATTGAGGAAATATTTGAACCCTCTAACCAAAGTAAAGATACTGAAGTTCTTGAACATGGAGAGAACCGTAGGGAGTTAGAGAAGATAAATCTCTTATACATCATGGGCAAAATTGATGCCACGGAATACGAGAAAAAATTCTTTGAGATATTTTCGAAAACACGTGTTGAGAATAAGGGAGACATTATACCTCTAACATTAATTGAAAGATACGTTTCTATATCGAGACTGTTCCACATAGCATTAACATTTGCTAATTCTAAGCTCTCTACAGAACTCTCATCATTTATGCAACTGGAAAGTATTGAATCATTAATACGAACAACCATATCACAAGTCATTGAAAATCTTTCCAATTTACTCTTTAGATACTTGCAGACCATTAAAAAAGAAATTGAAGTGTGTGAAGATAAGATGACCACTATTTTCGTTTACCTGTACCCCTTAATTAAGGATTTAATTAAAGAAAAGAAACTTACAGTGGATGAAGAATCAAGAGAGAAGATGTTTAAACAAATGGAGGAATTGAAAAAATCTATTGAAGTTGAGAAAGAGGTAATTAGCGTCTTAAAAATGTTAAATGAAGATGAACGAAAAATTAAGACTCATGAAGACAAGCTTCGTAAGCTAGAAGACAAGCTCAATGAAATTAGTGAAAAAGTAGAAAAAGAAGGCATAGTGATAGAATTCCCAAGCAGTGGAATAAGCGTTGACTGGATAAGAAATAAGCTAATGGCGACATTTGGTGGTTCTGAACCAGCACATCATCCAAGTTTAAGAAAATTCGTTGATGAATTATCAAATCTGTTATACGAGGAATTCTCTAAAATAAACTTATCCATAAACCAAGAAAGAAAGAAACAACAACCTCAAAAAGAAAGTTTGCATCACCATTGTGAATTGCATATACCTATTCATATTCATAAGATATTAAGTGAAGGTAGGAAAGACGAATTTAAGGAGAATTATTACTGTTCACTAAAAGTTTCTCTTATCTGGATGAATGATTTATGTCCAATAATGATGGACTCTACCATAGAGTCTAAAGGTGGAGAATTAACAATGTGCAAGAATCTTGAATGTTTTGTCATATATCATAAAAAGTGTTTGGAAAAATTACTTAGAACAAATGTTAATACTTGCATGGTTTGCGGCTATCCAATAAAATCATACTAAAAGATTATATAATGTCATTGTTACAATTATTTCTTAGATTTGGATCCCATTTACGTTTTATCATTATTGGTTTTTTATTCATTTTCATTTATACAGTTTATCATGGTGTTTATATTTAGAAGTAGAAGGAAGAAGTCGCCATTAATCATACAGGTATCTGATGAAGAATCTCCAGATCATTATAGAAGAGTAGCTCAGAAAAAGAAATTCGACGATGAGTCCGTACGTATTCAATCATTAATTAAACGTATCCAAGAGATTGATGAGAAGATCAAGATCATTTTGGAGGAAAATGTAAGTGATGAAGCTAAGAAAATAATAATTCATGAGCTAGGAGAGGAAAAGAGGAGATTAGAAGAAGAGGTTAAGAGATTAAGACGTTGACTCAAACAAGATTTACTTTTACTCACTAGACTTTTGAAATCGTACTAGTTGGCATAGTTTTTCTTCTTGATCACTCGTATATTTAAAATTAATTACAACTTCAGATACATGACGCTCAAAGTATATGACTACCCGATAAGTTTGACGTGCATATGACTCTTCACTACTTTTTGTTAATTCTCTTTGGAACCTCCCTATGTCTACCTCGACTATGAAATTGTTTTCATCTATTTCTATGCCTTCTGGGATGCTGATATTAAGTGAGAAGAGTATGTGGGTTGTATTATGATTCCTAAATTCAAGATTCATCAATCTAGTGTTTTTGTCTATACATTCGAGACAACTAGAGTTTAGATATATTGATAAGTTTTCGATAGACTCTATTGTAGTCTGTGAGACCGTTGTGATTTGGAGGGTTTGAGTGATAATGGTTGTAACGGTTGTGGGGGCAACGGTATTGAAGAATGTCTGTGGTAATAGTGGGTTTTGTATTAACATTGTAGTGAAAAATATTGAAAGGATAGCTATGAATAATGCTGTGAGGGAGATTATTATTGGAGTTTTACTTTCTCGACTCTGTTTCCTAGGCTTACGTGGATGTGGCCACATATCTACAGGCTCATATTCCGGCGGTCCTGGAGGTGGTGTCTGGACTACTCTTATCTCGTATTCTTCTCTCAAGACTCTAGGTTTCTTCATATTCTTCATGAACTCTCCTCCAAATTACATGGCTCACTCTTATAGGTTTTCCGTTAATTGATAGTTTGAAAAACCCATACTCCTTCTTTAATGGATCTACTACAAGAGCAACGTGATACGGTTGATTAAAGAAAGTACTGTGTGAAATTATATCTATATCTGAGAGGAAGAGGCCGTATCCTGGATGTGAATGGTACCATCCTACAATGAGATGTTTAGCATCGTTATATCTTTTGCTCAGTGTTCTAATCGCATTCGCAACAGCATCTACATCCATTACAACATGATACTGATCTCCAGTACCTCTCACTGGAATATAATCGTCTATCAATGTAAAGTACTCATTTTGCCATCGACAATACATACCTACCAGGAACCCTATTACCTCTCTAGGTATATTGTTCTTACATTCTTCAATTATTCCTTCGATAACGTAATCAAACGTATGAACATGATACTTATGCCACTTCAAGTTAACTAACACCTCTAACCACAGGCTTTCTATAAGTTCTTACTGTTTCTAAATTGACGGGTTTTTGGAGAAGTCCTTCAAAAAATGTAGCAGCTTCTTGACATATGGGTCTCTTTAAAGCTTCTCTAATATCTGGATTAGGATTTTCAATAAGCATCTTGAAGCTTTCAACGAGTTTATCTAAAGTAAATGATGTTAGCCAATTTGCGTAAACGGTCCAACAGACAGCACCAGCATACTCATCATCTATATAGTCAGGTCCAGGCAATATGTTGGGATGGAAGATGTTTGATCTATATCTAATTCTTATGGGAGCTTCGTATAGGGGGCGCCTCAACGGGTTTTTTAATGTTGATAATCCCAGAGGATAACTCCTCAAAATGTATAGATCAAAGTCATGATAGAATACACGATCCACCCTATCTCCAATCTTCACATACGCTTTCGCATAGAGATTCTTAAATTTATATATTCTAACAACTTCTACTTCATCAATACCTACTGGTGTAGGTATCTTTACATATTTTCCAGTTTCTTTCTTTACATCATATAGATCTTCTACAGCATACTTGATATTTGGAAACTTTTTTATCAACTGGTTTTCTTCATTTTTTAATCGTTCAAGGAGCCATTGTAGAGGAAACATTCACCTCCCCCCTCACATGACTGCAAATTGGACAATCAGGTCTTTTAGGTATATCGTATATAATCCAGTCGTTAGTAATAAGATTAACGGTTATCATTTTACCTATAGCCGGTTTACCGAGACCTAAACTTTCCTCACTAAAATTTCTGCTGAATAAGATTTTAAGAGCTTCTTGCACTTGTATCGCTGCTATCAGAGAACTTGTTGTTGGTAAAGAAGGCATTTCAGGACCCTCAACTACACCTTTCATACTACATTGAAGTCGCTTCATCATCTCAATCCATGATTCCTCTGAGAGAGAGCATACATAACATGGTGATGAAGGAGGTAACATTACGAAGACGTTTCCAAGCGGACCCCACATCCCACCATCAATATAAGGAATGTTGTGATAGTATGCAATTATCGTCATATGAATCCTGCTTGCAACGTTATCAAACGTTCCAAATATAAGATCAACCTTTTTTTCGGTGAAGATTGTATGATTATAATTGATACCCTGCGACCCTATCTCATCCATTATCGGTATTATTTCAACATATCCATAAGGATCAAGTTCTTTACCTCTCATCGAGATTGCCTCAACTTTCGGTCTTTCTTTTTCAGCATCTTCAGATCTGAAAAAGATACATCTATTCAAGTTCGATTTCACGACTACATCAAAGTCTACTACATATATTGTTCCGAAGCCTAACATAATTAAACATTTGATTACCTCATTTCCGAGAGCTCCAGCTCCAGCTACTAGCACTCTCGTTTTTCTTAGAAGTTCCTGATCCCAGCCAGGAATAATTCTTTGTCTTCCAGCTGGATCAACATCAGGGTTGAAATCTCTTATGCCTAAGATTTTAGGTTTAAGATTTTTTTGATTTAGGGATGCATCCATCCTCCAGTAACCCTAGCTACTAAATATACTTCCGCCTCCTCACTTCCATATGATAATCTCGATACTATCTTCTCATTAGGATGTATTTGAACAAATCTAGAATCTAAGAGTATCCATTCGTAGCCCTCTCCAGGTGTAGGTCTAATGAGCCCTGCCTCAATCAAAGAGTCGATAACGTCTTTTGCAGTATTTTCTTCAAATACTTCTAATTCATATCTTTTTCCCGATATCCTATCTCTGACGACAAGTTTCATGTTTCCTCCTCCTCTTCACCTCTAATTATTGGTCTCCTCTTATGAGGTGCTTTTGGAGGTGCGCTCGGAGGGGGGCTCGGTGGAGCGATGGGAGGAGTTGTGGGCACTCTCTCCTTTGGAGGTCGAGCACCAGGTCTTAACATAAAAACGACAACCACAACTACCACGGCCACCGCTGCTACTGCTGCACCTAGAATAATTATAAGTAATGTGTTATCAGGTGGTGGAGGTGGGAGAGGGGAAGTGGCGCAAGGCGGCTCATTCATAGCATAATCAAAGTACTTATATTCTGTTTTCACGTGTCTTCCTATAGAATCAAACATTTTTATTTCAAGCTGATACTTGCCACATGGAGCTTTCTCATCCATCCACTTTGGTCCAAGTTTCGTCTGAATATTTGCAGATACAGGTGTTCTTGAAAAGAATAGTACAGGTGAAGGACCTGCTGTTCCAGGAGGATTATAGAGCAAAACTTCTACAGCCCCATCATATGGCATTGTTACTGTTATTACTATTCCTTCACCTCTGAGAAAACTACTCTTTTGGACACCTTTATCATTTTCTAATACGATGAACTCTTGAGCATTAGCAATAGCTATAAACGTTAAGAGAACAATCAGAAGAAGAGCTACTATATAGATTTTTACTATTTTATTCATATAAACCTCATAATGCAGAGACCTTTATATACTTTATGATAAATTAAAATTATAGTAATACGGAGGCTGTAAGAAAGAGGTGGGTTAATGAAATATATGGTAATTCTCTCAATTATCCTAAGTGTAATTTTTCTATTTGCTTCAATTGAAGCGCAAACAGTTACAGTTTATATTGAGATAAACAAGATGAAAGTGTCTCCCGGTGAAACTTTCTTAGCTAACGTTATTATTGATCCTGCTGAAAAAGGGATAAGTGCAGTTGATGTAATATTATCCTTTAATCCAGAAGTTCTCGAAGCTCTAAACATTAGTAAAGGCCGTTTACTAGGTGAAAACGTTATAGAACTATTTAGTGAAATAAATAACACTGCCGGAATTATACATTACGTGGCAGCTAGGGTCGGGGCCACAACCCCACCAACTCCAAAAGAAATTCTAGCATCAATAGTCTTCAGAGTTAAGCAGAATGCAAAACCGATTAACACCACAATATCTATAGCTAGAATAGGTATTGCAGATGAAAGAATCGCCGATATAGAGTATATAAATACTAAGAATGTAACTATTTCAATAGCCAGACCTACGATAGTAACCACTTCACCAACTACGGTAATCACAATTAGCACAAGTTTCTCAAGTTACTTCCCAACTACGACACCTATCATAATCACTGAAGGTAGAGAAACAGTGAGCCTGGTCATCTTATTATCAATGCTCCTCATAATCATTTCTATACTAGCCATAAGCATCTTGTTGCTTACTGCTTCAAAAAGAAAAAGACGTAAACCAATAGTTGTAGGTGTAGAGTAAACACGGCACAAAAATCATACAGTTTAGAAATAATATAAGTAGTATGATTGCGAAGAAAATTCAGGAAAGTTTAGAAGAACATCTTGAAAACATAAAAATGACAACTAAAGAAATTTATGTTTATCCAACTAATCGTCCCAATCAAAGAATTGCCTATAACTTGTATCCTATGTAATGCTATCGCACCTATATAATCATATAGAATCGAGTAAGCTGATGATAAAACATGTTAACAATCGTAGACATCCGTTAAGAAAAATTTTTAGTATTCTATGACTGTTACTGAAGCATTGAGAAACTAGGTCATACACTTTTCTCCGTCTTCTTAAAAGCTTATTTATGAGTTCTTACTCACATTAAATCAGATATGTTTTTGCAGAAAAATTTCGTTTTAAAATTTATTTCGTTAACTTTATGCGTACTCGTACTATTCTCAACTTTTTATTCAAATGCTTTGTTAGCATTTAGTCTCCGTGGTCAAGGATGCATAACAGAAAATATACCTCAAGAAGTGCAAAGTTATCTATTGAAAGATGAATGCGTAGTAAAGGTGGAAAGAAGAGTTTATGCACCCAATTCCGAAACTCAGAAAATATCATTGATCAAATATGTCTTATCATCTGGAAAAATCTTAGTTTACTCAGAAGATTATGGAATGGTCGTCCTTGGAAGGGAGTGGGTGAAATTACCTAATAGTGAAGAATTGGCTTTAAGCACAATCTCGCCTCTAACGTATGATGAATTTCAACCTTTAAAAGAATTTAATCCATCAGATTACTATAAAACATTTCTGATATGGAATGAATATACTAAAGTAGGCGTCGATGTGGCTCAAAAAGTTACAAAAGAAGAAGTTATTCGGATTTCAATAATAAATCTAGGTGCTGGAATATTATTATTGATCATCGCGCCTCCATCCGGAGTAATTCAGTTAACCGTATTTATGTTGGCGTACACAGCAGGTTTGGCATTGGACTTACTCAAATTTATTGAAAAATTTAAAGTAGATAGTGAGAATAGTCCAAGATTATTTTATGTGATGGCCCTGATACCTCCTAGTGTGGAAAATTCTACAGAAGATTTTGAAAGATTTCACGAAATATTAAACAAATTAAGTGATAAGAAATTCGCATCTGATATTAAGAACCTCAATGAAAATATGTTTTATCTTGTAAATGCCGCTAAAATTCCGACCACCATTTCAAGATTTTTCTTTCTCTTTTCCTACATCCATGTTGCAAAAGATGAGCAGTTACTATCCATCATTGAGAATTTAGTTGGAGCAGAAAAGTTTGACAAAATTGGAGGATTCTTTCTCTTCAATCGTGATGTTAATGCATTTAGGGAATTTAAGGATGCCGTTAAAACTGCTTGGGAAGCAGGAAACTTTGAAAAACTAAATGGTATTATTAAAAATGAGGCTATTACTTCATTAAGGAATATAGCAGCCGGCATTATAATAGGACTTATAAAAAAATGCATTATAAAAATGGGTGAAGATAAGAGAGAGTTCTTAGGATTTCATATGAGCCATAGTTTGTTAATTAGGGAACTTTCCTACGATATTTATCAATACTTGTTGAAACTGGAAGGAGGAGAGATTTCTCCAACAATAGATAATGTACTTTCGGTATTTTATTATGACTATCTTTTAAGTACTCTCCTCCTAGAATATTCTGAAGGAGTGCTTAAGCTAAAAGCAGATACACTCTATAACATGTATCCAGAGATACTTAGGGTATGGGGGTTCGACCCGCCTCCTAAAACCTCTTCTCAATCAGAAAAGGAGAAGTGGGCAACTGAAATTAATAAAAGATTTAATTCCCTCGCTTATGATATAAATGACTCTATGAATAGAATTCTAAGTTCCCAATTAGAGTACATCACGAAACTCTATGATTTTTATGAAGGATATAGTGAAGATATGGCGAGGCGAAGAGGTAAAGATGGTGCCCCTATATTAAAGGGGGCTGACTTCTATCTAGTTATAGATACTTCAGGCAGTATGAGTGATAAATTTGGAGAAGAGACAAAACTTGATGCCGTCAAGAAAGCAGCAAAAGATTTTATATCCATTCTCTCACCAGATGATAATATTGGTATCGTGAGATTTTCATCTACTGCAGAATTACTATTAGATCTCACAAATAACACTAAGAAAGCTGAGAAAATAATTGACGAGCTGGTCTCACGTGGATCTACTGCACTAGGTGATGGATTGTGGTTAGCTCTTGACAGACTTCAAACCATAGGAAGAAAAGATAGATTAAAGGTAATCCTACTTTTAACGGATGGAATGCATAATGCTGGGACTCACAAACCTGATGAAGCAGCTAGAAGAGCTAAGCAGCTCGGTGTAATAGTGTATACTATAGGTTATGGTGAGCACGGAGAGATCGATGAAGATACGTTGAAAAATATTGCGTCACTCACTAATGGAGAGTATTATTATGCTCCTTCACCAGCTAAGTTAAGAGAACTCTACTTATCTCTCTCAAAACACGCTTTAGGTTATAATGTCGTAGAAACTTTGATTGGAAGGCTTAAAACAGGTGAAGTGAAGACTTTGGATATAAACGTGGAAGAGAACACCAAGTATTTCTCAACTATTCTGTCTTATTCTGGAAGTAAAGTAGAAATTCAACTAATAGATCCTGAAGGAAACGAAGTAGTGGAGAATTCTGGGAATGTGATATACTCCAAGCATGAAAATCATATTTCAGTTACTGTATACAATCCAGTTAAGGGTACTTGGAAAATTGTTACAAAGTGTGTCGAAGCTCCAGCTGAAGGTTTAGAGTATCGGCTAACGGTGCTAACACCACCTATAACAATCGATAAGATAAGTATTACAATGGAGGGTTCTCTTAATGGGACTGTACATGAGATACTGCGCATTACTACTAAGAGAAGGTTAACTGATCTAAAGATTAGAGTATTAGGAGATGTTAGTAGCATACTGGAAGTTAATCCTAACAGTTTTAAAGATCTGCCAGAGAATCATGAAGTAACAGTAAAGTTGGAAGCACGTATTCCATCGATTACCAGTAAAACGGTTTATACTGGTTCACTTCTAGTAGAATTCATGGGAATATACATTGACATCCCAGTCACAGTATTTATCAACAACACTATTACGCCCCTAATCCATGTAAGTAGACATGAAGTTAGAGAAGGTGGAAGTGTTGAACTACAGACAGTACTACAAGACTTAAAAGGAGAATTAATCCGAGATGCCGACGTAACTGCTATAATAGGAAATTCTTTGGTAAAGTTTAATCAAGTTAATCCCGGTGTTTACCTAGCTAATATCACTACTACAAATATGTCTATCGGGAGAAACCTAGTTTACATAAAAATTGAGAAAATAGGATATAAACAAATAGAAAAAGAAGCGATCATATATGTTTTCATGTCTGGAGACATCAACTTAGATAATGTCGTGGATCATAAAGATCTCGCAATACTCGGTAAACTATATGGAGTAAAGAGTATTGATCCAGATTTCGATATAAAAGTGGATCTAAACGAGGATGGTAGAATAGATTACAAAGATCTAGCAATATTAGCCCTTAATTATGGACGAAAGGCCTAAAGTAAATAAGATGCTACCGTAAGTTTTTCGATGAGAGACTCTAACTCTCAGGAAGCAAATATATTGTTCTACGAGACTTGATATAAAGGATAGCAACATAGGAATTCAAGTTAAGGTGAAAATAAATGTGTAGAAAGCTTTTCTTATTCCTAAGTCAGTCACGGTAGGATCTTAAAAAGATGTCGTAGACTTTGCTAATTTCGATTTTACTAATTAAACTTTTATATATTTTTACTTTAAGAATATGAAGAGGGCCGCTATGAGTACGTCCTTCTATAAATTTTTAGAAAACATGTCTATGTACACCATACTATGTTTAACTTCATTTACTTTAATGTTGGCCTTATTACTTCTTACACCAGTACACGGCCAAACACTTCAAGTTGATGTCTGGACGAACAAGGGTGGTAAGGGTATCAACAATCTTGATGGTGGAACATATGTTTACGGCGAGCAGATTTATATATACTACTCTATAAACATGCACGCTGATAGAGTTCGATTGATAATAATATTTCCAGATGGATCGGTAAGAGTAGTGGTTGATCGACCGCTTCCAGCGGGTACTTATTTTGATGTTGGAACGATTGGCGGCATTCCTGGTGTAAGAATAGTGAGATTGGAGGTTTGGAGTGGAAATCAGTTTACATCTGACGAAGTTAGATATAATGCTCTATTCTGTCCGAGTCATGGTATGTATTTAGGTGTTGATATACGGATACTTAATGATGAAGATTTAGAGTTGACTGGATGGTTTAGACCTACTGGAGTTAGTTGGAGTGACTTCGTTGATTTCTGTTGGAACATTTATCC
>Ga0209394_1000835_pt1 | contig 21095 bp, 18 predicted proteins | sample JNZ201metaG_FD_184122 | JGI IMG/M metagenome (GOLD analysis project Ga0209394, IMG submission 184122) | Hot spring microbial communities from Jinze hot spring, China to study Microbial Dark Matter (Phase II) - JNZ 20120812A (SPAdes) (version 3) ... | reverse complement strand
TCAATACTTTTCATCTCGAATAAAAACCTGTAGTTGTTGCCAAGTGATCCGAAGTGTATTTTAATGTAGTTGAAACCTATTTTTATCGTTAAAACCATATATGTGATTGTAGTTAATAGAATAGTGGATACTATTGGTTCACGTATATCTCTTATAGTGAATACTATTGTGAATAATTTTGATGTAAAACCAGTTGTTGGAGGTATTCCAATTAAAGATAGAATAGCTATTACTGATCCTATTGTTGAATAAGGTATTATATTGTTTAAACCACGTATTCTATGTATGAATCTGAAACCAAATATTTCCTCGACTAAACCGATATCTAGAAATAGTGTTGATTTATAACCCATATGTGATAATACGGTAACTAGTAGTATAGGGTATATTTCTATTGATTTCAAGTAAGAGTAGTATATGAATAAGATTATTGAGAAACCATTGCCGAGGATAGTGCTGTATGCTAGTAGTTGTTTTCCATCGCGTTGAATAATCGCTTGTAGACCACTATATATTATAGATACTATAGATATTGTTAATAGAGTATACAGTATTGTAACGGGTATTTCGAAAATAGTGTTTAATCTAAGTAAACCATACACACCCATAGATGTAGTGATTCCACTCAATAATGCTGATGCCGGTGAAGGTGCACTAGTGTGAGCGCTAACTAGCCAGAAGTGTAGAGGTATTTGAGCTGATTTAACTATGAAACCTATTGTTGATAATATTATTAAATAATCTGGAGCGATTAGTTTATCCAACGATAGTTCTCTAAATGATGTGAATAATACTCTATTAAGTATATCTAAAAACGTTGTAGTTAACGAAGTTGTGTATGAATAGAGATATGTATAGATTATTGTGAATACAGATAATTCGAAAGTGAATGTTGATAAGAATAGGAAGAGTGTTGATGCTTTAGTATATCCTTCTAAACTATGTTTCACACCAATGCTTACGAGTTCACAACCTATTATTTCAGCAATAGACCAAGCTATTGCTAATCCAATAATATTTGGCGAAGCATATGAAACGATCATGGTGTATGTGAATAGATCTATTAGTAGAACTGTATATTTTGGAAAACCTTTTTTAATAACGTATTCTCTACTATATAGTGATGTTAATAGTGAAATATATGTTGCTGATAATCCGAATACTAGTGATAATTCATCTATTTGTTTAAAAAAGTAACTGTAGATTATTGATAAAGCTAGAACTATATAACCAATTGTTTTCAAAACATAGTATCCTTTCTTATCTAAACGATTACTAGTAGTTAGAAATAATAATGAAACTGCTAAAAACGTATAAAACAATATATTCATTTTCCAATCGTTCACCGATTAGCTTTTAGTGATAGTTTCATACTTAGTTTTAGCAAAGACTTCTGCTACTCTTTTCTTAACAATATCGAATACTGTTTTATCTAAACCATATACTATAGCGTTAGTTGGACAGATAGCTGAACAAGCCGGTTCTAATCCTTCGTTTCTAAGCACTCTACATAGATCACATTTAATGGATACTCCTGTTCTTTTATCCAATTCTGGTATACCGAATGGACATGCGTATAGACAAGCCATGCATCCTATACATTTTGATTCAACAACGTATACAGCTCCTTGTTTATCACGAGTCATTGCACCCGTTGGACATACATCTATACATGGTGCTTTCCTACAGTGTAGACATGATACAGGTATGTCTAATCCAATATCTGTACGGTATAGTTTAATAAACGGTGTTCCTTCGTGTATGAAATCACATACTGCTTCGCAAGATCCGCATCCAATGCATTTGTTTAAATCAATTATTCTTAAATAAAGTATCTTATTTACAGGATTTGGATTATCTTGATCCATATGTGAACACCTTTAAAGCTGTGGAACTGGTTTTAACGTTTTAGTCTGTATCCAGTTATCTAAATATTTAGCAGCATATAGTCCAGATTTAATAGCTGGACCTATTCTAGTAGGTCCGTTGACAACATCACCTGCTGCGAATACTTTTGGATTACCTGTTTGCATTAATTCGTTTACTTCAATACTGCCGTATTTATTTAATCTAATACCTAGTTTATCCAATAAATCTTTACTACCTTGATCTATCGGTGGCGTAGATTTCTCACCAGTAGCGAATATCACTAGATCTGTTTCAATAATGAATTCCGAACCAGGTATGGGTATTGGTTTTGGTCTACCGGATTCATCCGGTGGACCTAGTTGCATTTTCTGAAACTTTACTCCACGAACGCTTCCACCACTAGATACTATTTCAATAGGTGAAGCTAGTTCTATGAAATTAACTCCTTCTCTCTCAATTCTCTTTATTTCGAAAACACCAGCTGGTGCTTCTTTAATAGTTCTTCTATACACTAAGTACGATTCAGCACCAGTACGTAATGCTTGTTCAGCAGCATCTATAGCACTGTATCCGCCACCTATAACTACTACTCTGTCAGCATACGGTGGTTTTTCATTAGTTAATTTTAATTCATATGTCTTAAATCTATATAAATACTCTAATGCTGTGTAAACGCCTTTTGACTCTACACCCGTTAGATTAGGTATTGACGATAGCCATGTACCCGTTGTTATCAATACTGCATCGTATTTATCAATCACTTCTTCAAGAGATATTTTATGTTCTACAAAATCATCTCCTTCTTCATGTTTATCGCTACCGCTGTATACTTTGGTTTTTAAAAAGAATACTACACCGAACTTATCTCTAAGTTCATCTATTCCTTTCAAAACGTTTTCCAACGGTATTCTCCAACTCGGTATTGCGAATAACATTAGTCCACCAGCTAATGGTTGTTTATCATACATGAATACGTTATAGCCTTTACAACTGAGATAGCCTGCTGCAGCTAAACCGGCTGGCCCGGCTCCGATAATAGCTATTTTATAGTTGTTAATACTTGTTTTCTCTCTACACATAAACGTGAATTTCATGTAATCTATCAATTAATTCACCTATCGCTATAACAAAGATATAAAGACTACTAACTCCATTTAATCAACTAATGTAATCTAGTATTCTTAAATATTTCTAAAATAATATATTAATCCATTAAAATCCCACTATGATTAAAATAAGTATTTGTAGTTTAATTATATTTGTTTAACAAATAATATAGATTCGATGAAATAATGAATCCTACAGGTGTTTGAAATAAATGTTTTTGAAAAACTATAAGTTAATAGCATTAGATGTTGATGGTACAATAACTGAGTTTAGAGGTTCGACTAGGATATGTTCGGAAATCATAAGTACTCTTAGAGAAATAGAGAATAGAGGTGTGAAAGTATCGTTTATTTCAAGCAATTCACTTCCAGTAGTTGTTGGTTTAAGTAAGTATATTGGTTTAACAGGTCCAGTTATTGGTGAAACAGGTTCATTGATTTATTTCAAAGATGAATCTATTGTTCACTTAACTAACATAAGTACTATTCACGTAGTTAAACCTATTTTAGAGAATTTTAATCAATACGTTCGAGAATCTTGGCAGAATCTTTTTAGAATACACGAATATGCTTTTATTATAAAAGAGAATTATCGCGATAGAGATTGGTGGGTTTTTAGTTTAATAAAAGAATTCGTTGAGAAAAACTATAGTGATGTAAGAGTAGAGTATAGTGGTTACGCAATACATCTCGTCCCCAGAGATGTTAGTAAAGGTAAAGCGTTGAGATATGTTATAGAGAAGTTATCTATTCCAGCTGATCAAGTCATATGTATTGGAGATAGTTACATGGATTACGATTTTATAAAAGAATGTGGTTTGAAAATAGCTGTAATGAATGCTGATGAAGAGTTGAGAATGAATGTTGATATTGTTTTAAATAAACCTAGTTGCTACGGTGTAGTGGAGTTTCTAAATTCTCTTCTTAAATCAGATTCTATTTAGAAGCATTGATTATAGCATCAATTATCTTTTTATAACCAGTACATCTACATAGATTTCCTTCAATATGTTTTATAACAATATCTCTATTGATAGATTCATGTTTTTTCAGTAAAGCATATGTAGTTATTATAAAACCAGGTGTACAGTAACCACACTGTATCGCACCGCTGTATGTGAAAGAATTGATAATTTTCTTAAACAAAGAGTCTTCTATCAAACCTTCAATAGTAGTGATTCTAGACCCATCTATAGATACTGTAAGAACCATACATGAGTAAACTGGATTATCGTTTAACAAAACTGTGCATACACCGCATTCTCCTCTCTCACATCCTCGTTTCACACTCTTCAATCCAAATCTATATCTAAGTGTATCTAATAGTATTTCATTAGGTTTAACATCTATTTCAACTACTTTATTATTTAGAGTGAATTTGACATGCATGAAAATCATCTCTTTAAATAATCGACTGCTTCACGTATAGAGTCTTGAACAACTATTATTGAGATTCTCCTCCTATAATCAGCTGAAGCTCTAATATCGGTTATAGGCGATATATCGTATAATACTCTTTTACTAGCATCTTCGATAACACTATCGCTAACTTCTCTATTAATCAAGTATTCTTCAACACTTTTAGCTCTAATAGGTATCGGTGCTATAGAGTTTAAAGCTATTCTAACATCTTTAAATACGTTATTCTCTATTTTCAAAAGAGTTGCAACTGATACTATTGATAGTGTAAACGAGTTTCTACGACCTATTTTAATATAGGAGTATCCATAGTTTTCTAGAATAGGAACTATTATCTCTTTCAACAACTCGTTTTTATTTAAAACTGTTTGACGAGGTCCTTTGAAGAATTCATGTATACTAACTACTCTCTCACCGATTCTACTACTAAGAACTAGTTCAGCATTGTATACTAGTAGTGGTGGTGCTGTATCAGCTGCTGGAGAAGCATTACATAAATTACCACCAATACTAGCCAAACACCTAATCTGCCAAGAACCCATAGATGAAACAGCTTCGTGTAGTAATGGTGTTTTCTCAAATATTATTTTTGAATCAATTAACGTTTGTAGTCTCGTTAAAGCACCTATGTGTAGTTTATTTTCTTTTACTAAAATATACTCTAGTTCTTTTACATGATTTATGTCGACAATATTTCTAGGTTCATATCTCTTAATCCTCATATCTATCAATAGATCTGTTCCACCAGCTAGTATTTTATAATCGTCGAGTTTATCGATCAATTCTAGTAATTCTTTCAAATTACTTGGTTTATAATAGTTGAACTCCGGTAGTTTATAGAACAATTCATCTCACCTCTATCATTTCAAGTATTTTCTCGGGAGTTAAAGGTAGTTCAGTAACTCTCTTACCTAAAGCATGTGATACAGCATTAGCTATAGCAGCTGGTATTGGTATGAAAGCCATTTCACCAACACCTTTCGCTCCAAACGGTCCATACTTATACTTGTCTTCAATAAAAACCGGTTCACCTATTTCGAGAGGTATATCGCTAGCAGTAGGTATAACGTAGTCTGATAGATTAGTATTGATGATCTCGCCTTTATCGTTAAAAACTATTTTCTCATATAGAACGTATCCAATACCTTGAACAATAGCTCCTTCTAATTGTCCCTCAACTTGTTGTGGATTAATTATTTTACCAGCTGCTAAACCGGGATATGCTTTCAAAACACTTACTCTACCAGTATATGTATCTACTTCAACGAGTACGATTAACGATACGAAACTATAAGCTGGATATGCAAATCCCTGTCCTCGTTCTTCATCGAATTTCCCTTTAGGTATGTAGAAATATCCCGTAGCTGTTAAATCCACTCCTCTCTTATAAGCTTCTTCAACTAGTTCACTCCACGTTATCTCTCTACGGGTTTTCTTCGACATAACGATACCATTAACTATTTCAATATCTTCAATACTCGTTCTGAGTAAATCACTAGCTAGAATATTCAATCTCTCCCTGATCTTAGCGGAAGCTAGGAATACTCCAATAGCACCTATACTGGAACCTCGTGAAGCATGTGTAGCACCAGTATCCGGTGCATCCGTTGTCCCGAAAACAATGTTTATTAGATCAAGTGGTGCTCCAAGTACTTCGGCAACTATCTGTCTATAACTACTAGTTGGAGTACCTTGTCCAATTTCAACTATTCCCGTATACACTGTTACTGAGCCATCTCTCTCTATTTTAACATAAGCATTACTCCAATCGGGAACTCCTCTACTAGTTGAAATACCGTGCCATCCAACACCTATTCCAATACCTCTCTTAAACCTAGTATTCTTTCTATTAAATTCCTCTACTTCCCTCCTTAAATTCCACCAATTGGTTTTCTCAGCTAGTTTCTTAACCATATCGTATACTCCAACAGATTCTTCTAAAACCTGTCCAGTAACTGTCTCCTGACCCGGTTTCAAGAGATTTCTTAAACGGATTTCAATAGGGCATAAACCTATTTTTCTAGCTAATTCATCCATTTGAGACTCTACAGCAAACTGTATTGATGGATTACCGAATCCTCTGAAACTACCTTGTGGTACTTTATTAGTGTAGACGCAGTATCCATCTACCCAAGCGTTTGGAACGTAGTAGGGTCCTGAAGAATGCATTGTAGCTCTCCATAATATAAATGGACCTCTATTTGCATAAGCACCTGTATCGTGTATTATTTTAACTTTAATTGCTTTCAAATAGCCGTTTTCATCCGCTCCCGTAGTGTATTCGATAATAGTTGCTTCTCTCTTAGGATGAATTCTCATAGAATCTTCTCTAGTATATATTATGAATGATGGTTTACCAGTAAGGTATGCAACAAGAGCTGCTTTAGCAGCAGCTAAAGGTCCTTCATCATCTTTTCCACCAAAACCTCCTCCTATGAACGGTGTTATGATTTTTATTTTAGAATAAGGTATTCCCAGTATTTTGGAAACAATTTTCTGAGCAAGATGCGGGTATTGTGAACAAGATATGATCGTCAATCTATGGTCTATATCGGGTATTGCTAGAGAAGCTTCTGTTTCTAAATAAGCGTGTTCCTGATGATGTGTTCTATACGTATTAGATACTATAACAGTTGATTCATTAAATCCTTTCTCAATGTTTCCACGTCTAATTCTCGTTGTGAAAGCTATGTTTGAATTATTTTCTTCATGTACTAATACATCGGTTCTATTCATAGAATCCAATGGATCTAGTAAAACAGGGAGAGGTTTGTAAAATACTTTAATATTTTCAACTGCTTTTAAAACACTATCAATATCCCATCCCGCTATTAAAGCAACTGGTTCACCGTGATATCTAACTTTTCTCTCAGCTAGTAGTGGTTGATCCGGTATTGCGTAACCAACATTGTTTACTCCAGGTATGTCTTTTGAAGTAAAAACACCCACTATATCGGGGTGATTAATTGCTTCACTATATTCTATTCTCTCTATATAGCCATGCGATATCGTACTCAGAACTTGTTTTACGAAAAGCATTTTTCCCGGTTCAAAATAGTCTTCTAAATACATGGCTCTACCGAGTGCTTTATCTATTGAATCACTTCGTGTAATGCTCTTACCTATTACAATATATTTTTCAGCTTCCATCCATTTACGCATAATTTCATATGGATCGCTTGTATACAAATCAAAACACCTTTTTAAACCATAACTCGATATTCAAATACTATGTTTCTGAGTAAATAACGATTTAAACAGGTTTGAGAAACTTTCCGATCGGTTTTTCAATCAATTCACCATTATTGTAAACTATTGTTCCTCTCAATATAGTGTATTCAATATATCCCCTTACTCTCCATTTATCAAACGGTGTTAACTTGTTTTTACAATACATTTTCTCTTTATCAATAATCCACTCTCTACCGGGATCAACTATGACTATGTCTCCGTCGCAACCTGGTATTAAACAACCTTTCCTAGGATATAGTCTGAATCTCTTAGCTGGATTCTGAGATAATAGTTTAGGAATCATTGTTAAATCTATTTGATTATTAAAAGCAGAGTTTAACATTAGTGGTAGTAGAGTATATACTCCTGGAAAACCACTGCTAGCACTCCATATATCTCTAGTTTTTTCATCTACACTATGGGGTGCGTGATCCGATGCTATTATATCGATAACTCCGTTTCTAATAGCTCTCCATAGCGATTCTCTATGTAAGCCTCCTCTAATCGGTGGATTTACTTTTATCAATGAACCGTATTTTTCGTAATCACCTATATCCAACAATAGATAATGTGGATTAGTTTCACACGTTATATCAACACCTATTTCTTTAAAATACTGGATAGATTTAACGCTCTCGTATGAAGATAAATGTACAATATGTACAGGAGCATTAACGTATTTAGCTATTAAACCAATCTTATGGATCGCTATTTCTTCACAAATAGGTGGTCTAGATTCTAAGTGAACTAATGGGTCGCTTCTATTCATTTTCAACGTTTCTTTTGTAAAATACTCTACTAGACTCCATTCTTCAGCATGGAATGCTACTATTACTCTATGTTTAGACGTAATACTTAATGCTTTAACAAGTGTTTCTAGCGATGGAGGCTTTATATCACCAGTTGTGGGGCCTAGAAATACTTTAAAACCAATAACTCCTTCATCTATTAATTTCTCTAATTCTTCGATATTATCATCAACTATAACTCCATATAATCCGAAATCACAGTATGCTTTATTACTTAAAACACTTTTTTTATATCTAAATCTCTCAACGCTGTCAACAGGTGGAATAGTATTCGGCATATCTAGAACTGTTGTTACACCACTTTGTACAGCGTCTCTAGTTCCGTTTTCAAAATTATCTTTATACTCTAAACCGGGTTCACGCATATGTACATGTATATCTACAACACCCGGTAGCACTATCTTGCCTTTTGCATTTATTTTTTCAACACCATTGTATTCAATCGATTTACCAATACATTTAACTACACCATCTATTATCAATATATCTCCGTTAACAATCCCCCATGGATAAATAATGTTTCCGTTTTTCACTAGAATAGAGTTCAATCAATCCACCGTATTAGTTTATATATACTGGTAGCGTTATTAAGTATATGTGAATTTCTATCAAGGTGTTTCTTTTTGACATATACGTTCATAGGTAAAGATATTATTAGACACGATGGATGGGGTAAGGTTACGGGGAGAATAGAGTATACTAGTGATATTGAAATACCTGGAATGCTCATTGGACGTATATATAAGAGTCCTTATCCACACGCTATTGTCAAGAGAATTGATATTAGTAAAGCTATTGGTTTAAACGCTGTTGTAGTTACTCCATGGGATATTCCACGTGTTAAATATAATCCTAGATTGATTAGTATTGAAGAAGTGACTTATAAAGATTGGGAGGTTTTAACAGATCATCCTCGTTACGTTGGCGAATACGTATTAGCTGTAGCTGCTGAATCAGAGTATATTGCTCAGAAAGCAATTGAATCAATAGAGATTGAGTGGGAAATATTACCATTCACTCTAGATCCATTTGAATCAATGAAAAACAGTGCTGTACGTATTCACGATAAGATAATGATAGGTAGTAAATGGATTGATGTTGAAAACAATATTGCTTGTAAATACGAATACGTAGAGGGAGATCCTGAGAAAGGTTTTGAAGAATCAGATGTTGTTATCGAGAGATCTTTTCATACTAGTAGAAGATATCATATGCAGCTTGAGACTAAATCGGCTGTTGTTAAACCAGAACACGACGGTGGATTAACAATATGGACAACTACTCAGAGTATTCATAACACTAGACTGCTTGTTTCACAAGTATTCGGTATTCCATTGAATAAAGTAAATGTTATTAAAACTCCTATTGGAGGTAGCTTTGGCTCAAGCATACATACTAATCAAGTCGTTCTCGTAGCTACTGCTTTGGCTTTGAAAAGCGGTAAACCTGTTAAAATCAGTTTGACTAGAGAAGAAGATATGTACGATCACTGTAGTTACGAAATGTATTTTAAAATAAAAGTTGGTGCGAGTAAAGATGGTTTATTAAAAGCAGCTGAATTAGAGAATATAGTGGATATAGGTGCACACCAGATTCAAGCATATCCTCTTTTAACAACAGCATTGGGTTGGTTTATATCGCTATATAAATGGAGAAATATGAGATACCGTGGATTAGCTGTTTATACGAATAAAATACCTAGTTGTGCTAAAAGAGGATTCGGTAATCCAGAGGTAACATGGGTAGTTGAAACAGTTGTAGACGAGCTAGCGGAGAAATTAGGCTTAGATCCGATCGAATTTAGATTGAAAAACTATGTTGGTAAAGGAGATGTTTTCTGGGGTCAGGGTCCTACTGTTAAATCAATTATTAAAAGCGATGGAGTCCCCTATTTATTAACTAAAGGAGCCGAGTTGATCGATTGGTCTAATCGAGGTAATCCGGGTGAGAAGAAAGGTAGGTTTAGAATAGGTATTGGAGTTGGCAGAGGTTTTCATACGAGTGGAGCAGGAGGTCCTTTATCAGGTACTGTTATAGACTATACTGGTGTTATTTTAAAACTAAATCAAGACGGTACTATTGATTATATAACAGCTTTACAAGACTGTGGTGGAGGTTCTCTAGATGCTCATGTTAAAATAATTGCTGAAGAGTTGAAAATAGATCCAGGTAGGATAAGAGTAGTTTATGGAGGTACAGATGATACTTTATTCGATGTCTGTACACATGCTTCGAGAGGAGTATTTGTTGGAGGCGAAGCTGCACGTAGAGCTGCATTAGAGTTGAAAGATAAGATTAAACTATATGCATGGAATATTCTAGGAGGAATTGCTACACCGGATGCTATTAAATTCAGATATGATAGTGAAACTCGTGAAACAATAATCTATATCGAAGGTTCTCCGGAGAAACAGATTACTTTAAGTGAATTAGCTAAAACGATTTGGCAGAGAAATTATGGTTCACTATCTGTTTCACTATCGTATAGAGCTCCATCTGCTCCACCAACTTTCACGGTCTGTTTCGTTAAACTAGTTGTTGATACGTGGACTGGTATTGTTAAACCATTGAAAATAGTATTTGGAATAGACTGTGGTACTCCTATAAACCCGGGTCTTGCTAAAGGACAAGCACATGGTGGTTTTACAATGGGTTGGTCTATGGCTTTAATTGAGAATACTTATTATGATAGAGAAACAGGTGATTTACTTAATAAAGGATTTATTATTGACTACAAGATTCCAACTATTTCAGAAACAATTGATCCAAGCGATTTCATAGTTTTTTTCGCAGACACGTATGAACCCGATGGTCCATTCGGTGCCAAGGGTTTGGGAGAAGCTGCTACAAACCCTGTTGTAGCAGCTATCGCTAATGCAATATATAATGCTATAGGTATTAGATTCTACGAACTACCCATTACTCCTGAGAAAATAGTTAAAGCTATTAAAGAGAGAGGTGAGGTTGATCTATGAGTTGGAATATTAATCTAGCTAATACGAGGATAATACCTTGCGAATTCGAATACTATGAACCAGATAGTGTTGATGAAGCAGTTAGATTACTCGATAAACTAGGTCCTGAAGCAAAAGTAATAGCTGGTGGAACAGATCTTCTCGTTCAAGTGAAAATGGGTGTTGTTAAACCGAAATACATAGTTAATATTAAGAGGATTAAGGAAATGTATGGAGTAATTGACAAGGGAGATCACTTATTTATAGGTTCATTGACAACATTGCGTGAACTAGAGAGTAGTGAGTTGGTTAAAAACAGGTTTCAAGCACTACACGAAGCTGTTTCATCTATGGGTTCTTGGCAGATTAGGTGTTTGGCTAGTATTGGTGGTAATTTATGTAATGCTTCTCCAGCAGCTGATACAGCACCACCACTACTAGTATACAATGCTGAATTGATTATTTATGGATTAAATGGTTTCAAAACAGTGTCGATAAATAGATTTTTCAAAGGTCCGAAGAAAACTATTTTAAACTACAATGAAATACTTTATGGTATTAAAATACCGTATGAGAATAGGAGACATAGTTCTGTTTTCATTAAAATAGCTAGAACATCGATGGATTTAGCTAAAGTAAACATAGCTGTTAAACTAGTTATTGGTGAAAACAATATTATTGAAGACGTAGCTATAGCTTTAGGTTCTGTTGCACCTACACCGGTTAGAGCATTTACTGTTGAGAATTATTTGAAGAATAAAGTATTTAGTGAAGAATTAATTAGAGAGGGTTGTAAACTTGTAGTTAGAGATATAAATCCAATAACTGATATTAGATCGACTTCTGAATATAGAGAACATTTATCTAAAATACTTGTTTACGATGGTTTAATTAAAGCATATAATAGATTATTGAAGGTGATGTAGTATTCTCGTAAAATTCACTTTAAACAATAGATTGGTTGAAATAGATGTTAAACCGAATGAATTATTGTTGAACGTGTTAAGAGATAGATTTAAAATAAAGAGTGTTAAATACGGATGTGGGATTGGCGAATGTAGTTTATGCACAGTATTGCTGGATAATAACCCTGTTCCATCGTGTTTAATACTAGCTGTAGATGTCAACGGTAGAGATGTTAAAACTATTGAAGCATTTGAAAACGACTCTATTATGAATATGATTCAAAGAATAGTATTAGAGAATAGTAGTGTTCAATGTGGTTTCTGTACTCCCAGTATTATACTAGTTATTAGGAGAATGATAGATGAGAATGTAGATGGTTTAGATAAAGCTAGAGAGTATTTGAAAGGTAATTTATGTAGATGTACTGGTTATATTTCAATACTCAATTCTCTGATTGAAATAATTAAAAATATTTATAGAAAATAGCTATTACTCTAATAACAGTATTTGAAAGGTGATCTAATGTATTCGGAGAAAATAGACATATTGTCTGCGAAGCAATTTACACGTGAACAAGTAATTGATTTGATTAATGAAGCAGAAGAATTGAGAAGAATATTTGAATCGGGTAAAACGCTGAAATATGCTGAAGGTAAATTAATGGTAACAGCGTTTTTCGAACCAAGTACGAGGACTAAACTTAGCTTTCAAATAGCTATGGTTAAACTAGGTGGATGTGTTATTGATTTCGATGTTGAATCATCTAGTTTATTGAAAGGTGAGACGGATTTAGATACTATTAGAATTATCGATAGCTATAGTCCTGATATTATTGTTATTAGACAGAAGAAGCCGTTTTTCCCCGAACAAGTTAGTAGAATAGTTAGAGCATCTGTTATTAACGCTGGAGATGGTTGGAACGAGCATCCTACACAAGCATTACTAGATGTATACACTATATGGAGGATATTTGGTAAAATAGATGGTTTAACAATAGGTATTATGGGTGATTTAAAATACGGTAGAACTCCGAGTAGTTTATCGTATTTACTAGCTAAATTTAGAGATATTAAAATATACTATATTGCACCAAAACAATTACAGATTAGAGAAGAAGTTATTAAATACATTGATGAGAATAATGTAGAATACGAGTTAATTGAAGATATTAAAGAAGTTATTAATAAACTCGATGTACTCTATATTACAAGACTACAAGTTGAAAGAATTGAAGATAAAGAACTTGTAGATAAGTTAAAAGGTTCTTACAGAATTGACAGAAAGTTATTAGAAAATCTCAGCCATATACCCGTGATTATGCATCCACTTCCACGAACATGGGAGTTAGATCAGAGCGTTGACGAATTACCTCAAGCTAAGTATTTTGAACAAGCTAGAAATGGATTATATATTAGAGCTGCTTTAATTAGAAAAATACTTGGAGTTTAAACATAATCTATTCTTGAACCAAGTGTTTTTTCAAATATATCTCGTTTAGTTTCAATAATACTTGTTTTTCTAAAGTTTTGTTTAATCAATTTATATACATTTTCTCTATTAATCAATTCAATCAAATCACGAGTGATCTTGAAGCTATCTGTAGTTAACGTAGCTATTTTTAAAGGAGGATTTATGTAAAAACCTTTACCAATAAACGCTACTGTATTTTTATTATTTTTTCTATAGTAATGGGGACTATACATTAATACAGGTATTTCTTCAAATGTTTTATTCCAATCACTACTCTCTATTTTCAAAACTTTGTTTAAAACTATTCCACCGATAATATATATTCCCATCAAGTTTTTAGAACGTATTTCTCTTAGAATTTTCCTAAACTCTTTTTTGCTAGCAAACCAGATGTTTTCAGGATATTTAGCTAAACCACTCATGAATAGAATTATCGTTTCTCTACTCATTTTAGTATAAGGTAATCTATTAGACCTAGCTTCTTCCGTGTAAAAACCCAGGTCTATCCTTGGGTCGTTGTGTATAGCTTTTGGATTAAATTTACTGAACTTATAGTAGTATTCTAATGGTTTACCACTACATTTATCAATAATTCTACCTGGATCCATGAATGAAGGTATTGTTTCTAAACTATTTTTCTCAACAACTGGTAGTATTGTTATACAATTATCTCTATGAATTACACTATAGTATCCTGGATTTGATAGATCTGCGTATACTCTTATTAAAACTATTTTCAACACATCATTCATATAAATCACTTTAATTAATACTATTTCCAGAAACATCTTCTACTTTATTCATCAACTCAATGTTTTTCTTAAATAATAAGCCTATTTGATAAGATTTCTCAGCAACTTCTAGGAATATTTGTTTAGCGAAACTACCGACTATTTCACAGCCTTTTATCAACAGTAGATAGGTATTTGTATATGTTTGCGGTATGTTTCCGTGAAGCATTTCAAATAATAATTGATCAATCCTTCTTCCAGTTCTAGCACATAGATTTTCAGTTTCAGCTATTTTCCTAATAGAAACCATTGCTATATCGAATGCTTTATCATAATTTTCATTCAATATTAAATCATGTAGTTGTATGAATAGATTTGAGATCGAAACACTATAGTTTTTACGTAAGAATTCTAAGTATTCTCTATACTCTAATCTATCTCCTTTGTAGAATCCATGTATATCCATGAAGGATACGTGAAGTCTTGTTAAAACCTCATCTGCTAAACTATTATCTGTTTTAACAATAATATCGTGTCTCTTAATCTCATGTTCTATATTGTTTTCCCTGAGATAATTAACTAGTTCTTTCCAAATACTTTCTAGTTGTCTATATAGTAGAGAATAGTAGTGTAATGGAATCTTCTCACCGCTAATATATGGATAACGTGCAATATATGTGTACAAATAATCACCATCTAAGATTATTTCTCAATTTATTTGAATAAATAGTTAACTAAACAATGATTCATCTCATCTAGTTAATAATTTATTGGAAAAGTTTTGACACAATGAATAACACGTCGTTAATCTTAAATGAAATTACTTAAACCCGTTTACAAACATTGTTTTCTACTTAATCCAATAGCATAGAATTTAACACCTTTTTCAACAAAATCTCTGTAATTATCATATATCCTTCTACCATCTATTACAACAGGATTTCTCATCAATCTCAAATAATCTTCTGGTTTAAGTTTCCTATACTCTCTCCAAGCAGTAGCTATTATGACTGCATCAGAGTCTTTAATTGCATCAATAGGATTATTGCAGTAAACTAGTTTATCTCCATAGATTTTCTTAACGTTATCCATAGCTTTAGGATCGTGAACTTTGATTTTAGATTTCATCTCGAGCAATTTATTTATTATCTTCAATGAAATAGATTCTCTAATATCATCAGTATTTGGTTTAAAAGCTAGACCGAGTATTCCTATTACTCTATCGCTTAGATCTCCATATTCTTTGATCAAATACTCTAAAGCTCTATATGGTTGTTTTTCATTTACTTTATCAATTGATTCTATTAAAACGGGTTTGTAACCTAGTTTATTTTTTGAAAACCATATGAATGATTTAATATCTTTAGGTAAACAGGATCCTCCATATCCTAAACCTGGTTCAAGATAATGACTCCCTATTCTAGGGTCTAAACCCGTTGCTTCAAGTACTTTATTAACATCGCAATTCGGTATTTCTTCGCATATATTAGCAATAGTGTTTACATAACTAATTCTCATAGCTAAGAAAATATTACTAGCATATTTAACTAATTCTGCTTCTTCAAGACTCATTTCTCTTATCTTAACTTCAGTATTAAGCCTCCTATACAACTCCTCCCATAGAGTACGAATAATTCTACAACTTTTCTCATCAATACATCCTATTACAATTCTACTTGGTTTCTCCATATCTTCTATTGCAGAACCTTCTCTGAGAAACTCGGGGTTGAACACTACTCCTAGCTCTCTACCTATCTCTAAACCAGTTTTATCAGACATTATTTTAGCTAATTTTCTAGTAGTGCCGGGTAGAACAGTGCTTTTAACAACTAATAATCTATATGAATCAATGTTTTTCCACACATTACTAAGTCTATTAACAGCTTCTATAACGTAATCTAGTCTTTGACTCCCATTGTTTTCAGACGGTGTACCTACTGTTATGAAAACTATATTAGTATCTCTTAAAACATTGTAATCGGTCGATACTATTAACTTATCGTCAACGACTTTCTCTAAATAATATTCAATCTTTTCTTCATAGAAAGGTGTTTTCCTATTTTTAATTAATTCTACTTTATTTAGATCTGTGTCAACTCCGTATACGTTGAATCCATTATTAGCTAATACAACTGATAGCGTTAAGCCGACGAAGCCTAATCCAATAACACCTATTCTATAATGATCCAGGTGATTATTCATCAAATCAACCTAATAGACTTTTTTCAACAAAAGTTTTTAAAGCATATAGGTATTGATCAGGTGTACCTAAATCGAGTCTTATACCGTTAACTCTTACAGCATGTATTTCATAACCTTTTTTCAACAAATACTTTATAGCATCTGTTAACTGATGTTCTCCTTTACTCGGCTTTGTTTTATCCAATGCTTCAAAGATCTCTTTATCGAAAACATATATTGCTACAACAACGTTTCTAGATAATGGTTTTTCCGGTTTTTCAACAATATCGTATACTTCAATATAACTAGTTTTATCTTCACCAGTTATAACACCATATCTCTCTGGATTATTGCTTACATCATATAGGAAAACAGCTTTTGGTCTATACTTGTAGTAATGGTTTAATAAATTAACAATATTCTCACTATGTGTAGGATAGATTATGTCATCGCCAGCGTGTACTATGAAGGGTTCTGTATTGATTAGATTTCTCGTTCTTAAAACAGCATCTCCAAATCCTTTAGGTTCTGGTTGATTAACCATGATGATATTTGAATTCTCTATTTTCTCATAGAATTCTTCTAGAATAGACGATTCTTTATGTTTTCCAATCTTCTTTAAGTATTCGACAAAACTCCAATCTGGTGTAAAATAGTCTTCAATAACTCTCTTACCACGGCCAACTATGAATAGGAAATTTCTTACACCAATACTGTAGAGTGAATCGTAAATATAGTGTAGTACTGGTTCAACGATAATGTTTTCATTACGTTTAATCAATATTGGTAGCATTTCTTTAGGTATTTCTTTAGTAAACGGTGTTAAACGAGTTCCTAAACCAGCTGCTGGAATAATCGCTGAATCAATCAAAACTACTCTCCCTTGAATACATTGATTTAAAACTGAATATTTTTGTTTAAATATTATTTATAAACATGGTTAGTAATAATTTTAATTCATTTTAAACACTAATGTGTTTTAAACTATTCTTCTACCACTACTCTGAAACTCCGCTATAGTTTATCTAAATACTACTCACAGTTATTTCTAACTAAAGTTTTAAACAAAATATGTAGTAAAATGTGTTATAGTATTCGATTTCTCTACACGTAATTAGGTTTGTATAGGCTACACGATTTCTACGCTGAGAGGTTTATGGATAGTAAACGTAGAGCAGATGTATGAATATTTCTGGAAAACTATTGTTAATCTCAACAAATATTATATGTTGAAACATTTCAATCACTAGTAATGTGAGAATAGAATTGTGAAAGGGCCCGGGCCGGGATTTGAACCCGGGACCTCCGGGTTTCTACTCAAACCCCTTTCTATTGTCGTCATCAAGGGGTTTCATCCACAGCCCGGCGCTCTACCAGACTGAGCTACCCGGGCCACATTTTCTGTTTCGTGGCCTAGGTTCTTCACATTTTTCGAGCTCGGGCCCTCTTCCTAAAATATTAATTGTTCTAATAACTCTTTTAAGTATTATTTTTTATAAAATAATATTTCACTAAGTATATTTATGAATGGTTTTCAAACTCTTTTTTCGATTAATTCTTTTCCTCTAAAATACGATATGTGTTTTTGAATCTATGAAATTTATTAAATAATAATCTACTTACTTTATAGAGTGTGTTATTTATGGATGAATGCACTATAGTAGTTTCTGGTTTCGATTGGTTTAGAAGTAGTGATGGTAGAATATTTTATCCAAATCCCTCAGGCGTTGTTGCCGAGATTTTAGATAATACTTTTGTTGATAAATGTATTGTTAAAGGTATTGTTCTACCCGTTGATTTTAAATCACTAGAAGTGTTGAATAATTTAATCAAGAAATATAAACCAAGTATTGTTATTGGATTAGGACTACATCCCGTTGCCGATGATCCGTTGATTGAACTTTCAGGTTTCAATTACGGTTACTATAGAAATAATAGTTTCATATTCAACGACTACTTGTATAATGATTCCACACTATCTATTCCGATACAGATTAATTTTAGAAAACTAGTTTATTACTTAGAGAGTATTGGTTATAGTATCAAGTTATCTAATACTTCCGGTTTATTCTTATGTAATGCTGTTGCATACACTATATACAAATATTCTTTAGAATATGGTAAACCATCTGTTTTCATACACATACCTCCAGTAGGGGAATTAAGATTGAGACTGGGTTTATCTCTGAATACTAAATGGAGCTGTAGTTTATTGAAGAATCTAGTTATAGATATTATTATTAAATATTTAATGCTAGAAGAGATTAAGTAGAATTACTTGTATTTAGCTCTAAAACCTTTTTTCATCCTTAAATTCCTACTCCTACATCTACGGCATTTCTCGGAGTTTGGTGGATTATATGCACCACATTTACGGCATATTTTCTTATTTAAAACTCTATTGAAAACAATTTGTAGTTTAACAGGGTCTGTTATAGGCATTTTACAAACCTCTTTGTTATTCAAAATCAATTATTTAAACTACTTATTATTATTTATTTTTTACTCTTAATTGTTTAAAGTATTTGATAAAGATACCAATACTCATTACAGTTAGATTTAATAGTAATCCTATGAATCCATCGTAAATATATGGAAATGGTTTAGTTATGTTGAAAACAAGTGCTGTGATCATGCCGGTTGCTGAAGATATTATCGCTATCTGTGTGTTAATGAATTCCGGTTTCTTTAGTTTAACAATATATATTGGAAACAATTGTATTATACCCGCGTAACCTATTAACAGTAAATATACTAAAACACCGGGACTATATAGTGCTAGTAATAGACTAATAATACCTATTATTACTGTAAATAAACGAGCGTAGAGCATTATTTTCTCTTCACTACTCTTGTTTGCAGCAATGTTTTTTGAAAACAATGATGCACACGTGTGTAGAATAGCTGCTGCTGTTGATAATGATGCTGCTAGAGCTCCAGCACCTATTAAACCAATCAATAACGGGTTGTTGAATACACGTATAGCTACTTCCATAAAACTCTTATCAGCTATTTTCCTAAATTCACTTAAACTACTAGCTAATTCTCCTCTAATGAATAAACCTGTAGCTGTTAAACCAACAATAACTGCTGGAAACTGGCTTAACTGGAAAATACTTGTTAAAACCATGTTTTTCTTAACAATTTTCTCATCTCTAGCTGCGAAAATATTATGTAATCTATTAGGCCATAGCCAGAAACCTAATGGTGCAGCTAATATCGTTGTATATAGGAATAAATAGTCTTCTCTACTCGGTATGATGTGGAAATCCGGGTTTATTTTACTAGCATTAATTAAAGTATTGAATAATTCAGTATAGTTTCCGAATAGTATTAATGGTGCTATTAATCCAAGCAACCATATTGATAAGAGCATTAAAGCTCCCTGTAGTGCGTTAATACTCGTTACACTAATCATTCCTCCAAAGACTATTAGTATAGTTAATACAATGAATGATGAGATAACAGCTATTTCTTGTTTAATCAATCCATAACTCGATGTTTCAATAATATATCCCATACCTTGTAGTTGAAGCTGTATATACGGTATACTCCATAGTGAAGTAGTTAAAGCTATGTAAATACCCATAATTCTCGAATTATATAGGTCTTGGAAAGCATCAGCTATAGTCAACCATTTCCTATCTCTAGCTTCTCTCCAGAATAGAGGTATGAGCCAGAAACCTAAGAGATATCCGATCATACCGTATAGTATTATCGTAAATGCTTCAAAACCTTTACAAGCAGCTAAACCAGGTAGTCCTAGGAAAGTATATGAACTGTAAATATTCGCACCTAGACTTAGCCATAGTACTATTAAACCGAGTCTACGTCCTGCTACAAACCATTCTTCAACACTTCTCTTTCCTCTACGTGTTTTTAGAAAACCATATACGTAGGATATTAGTAGCCAAACGATTATTACAATAATACTACTCCATTGATACAATACTATCTACCTCTTCTCTCGAACAAGTAGTAGACGATGAGTAGGATGAATACGTAAATACTCCAGATAAACATGAATATCCATGTTATAAAAGGATTCTTCGAGCTAAATAAGTAATCTACTATGATTAGTATTAAACCCGGTAAATAACTCATAATTATGAGTTTTAAAACTCTGTTTTTCAAACAATCACCTTTACTCCGAGAAATGTTTAATAATGGTTTGATAATTATAAGTTTTAACGAATTCTAAGTAGATGTGGATTTAAATAGTATTTGAATAGACTGATCATATGTATAAACCAATATCTTCGAGTCTTTCAATAATAACTTTCCTCTCGTCTTCAGGGTATTTATCAATAGTTTCTTTCAATAATTTGTAATCGATTTGTTTCAATTCTCTAACGTATTGCTTCAACTTATCTAAATCAACACCCTGTCTCGCTTTTAAAACCAAGTATTGTTCTGGAT
>Ga0209394_1000832_pt1 | contig 21121 bp, 27 predicted proteins | sample JNZ201metaG_FD_184122 | JGI IMG/M metagenome (GOLD analysis project Ga0209394, IMG submission 184122) | Hot spring microbial communities from Jinze hot spring, China to study Microbial Dark Matter (Phase II) - JNZ 20120812A (SPAdes) (version 3) ... | reverse complement strand
AAGATAATATAGTTGGGTGATACTTTATGCCTACTATGAGAACAGGGCTAGTTATTGCTGGTGGTTACGCAACTAAGGTCAGGAGAGTAGTCTTCGCCCAGCTTGCGGAGGACATTAGAGAGAAGAGGATAGATAATAAGGTTGTAGCTTTCCACGTAGCTCAGCTCAATAGATTCCTGTTTGAAGTGCTAGTTGATAGACTTAAAGTAAACAAAGGAGATGCTGTGAGAGTAAGCATCGATTACGAGGTGAGTGAAGGCAAAATAATTTGGAAATTTGATACGCTGAAAGTAGAAGTCTTTAGGAGAGTGCCTGACGAAGAAGTAACTGCTGTTTTGATGACGCTAGTACCTGAAGCTGAGAAGATAATGGCCGCGCCAGTAGAGTACGCTGTAGAGTTCGTCGGAGACACTAGTGACGGAGACAAGATCTATGCTTTGAAAGTTGGAGAACGAGAAGGAGGGATTCTTGAGCTTATTCCAATAAATGAGGAGTTCTTGTATATTAAGGTCGGTGTTTTGCTAGTGCCCGAACCTACTAAAGTAGAGAAAACAAAGATAGCACTCGAGGGCAGGTCTTATGAAGATGCTTTGAAAGCCTCAATTAATGACTTACTAAGTAAGGGCAAGCCAATAACGCCTGGCGAAGCAGACTCAATAATAAGTTACGTGAGGAGCAGGTTAGGTGAGGTAAGACCTGAAGTAAAGATAGAGTATGAGTAGGTTCAGTTACCAGGGAAAAACATAAGGTTCAAAAACTTTTTTTAGCGCCATAAAAGCTTCACCAGGCGTTAAAACAGGTTTTTCGTAATCGTGGAAGTCTTCTATCGGTAATCTAGGGCATGAAGTAATGACTATCGCGTCCAGAATACTTGAGTCAATGTTGACTAGGAGATCTCTCGTAAGATATGAAGTCACAGCTACGTAGTATTTACCTCCAGAACTAGTTATAAGTCTTGCGAGCTCGTTAATTATCCAGGGTCTGTACTGCCCCCCACTACCTGAGATTATCAGCCAAGACATCGCGTCTGAGGATCTCATTACTTTAGCGAGCCTAGACTTAAGGACTTTCATGACGTAATTGCTTAAGAAGCTGTAATTATTCTCATAAGGGTCTAGCGAAATTACTTCTTTACTGCCACCAAGTCTTAAGCCTACACCTAACGCGTGAAACTTCCCGCCAGCCACGACTACGAAAGCGTCAGCAAAGTTTTTTACTGAATCTAGGCTGGAGAACCAACATCCAAAAATTACCTCAACATCTTTATTAACCACCTCGAATTCGTTGCTACGAAGTAGCTCGATAATCTCTCTAGTTAAGTCTATGTGCTGAGCAGTTGTGTACACAGCTAGCTTCATATAATTACGCTCTCTTAGACTCTTAATTAAAGAACTTAAGACTTCTTGGCTAGGTCTAGTTTTTGATTGTAGGTCGATATAGACTACTTTGTCCGGTGGTGTCCAGTAGGGGTATCTCTTATGCCCTAAATGTATTATTAAGTCGTATTTCTCAATAACTCCTAAGTCTAGGAGACACGAGCCGAAGGAGGGACTCGCGTCTACGTGTATTTCTGCCCCAACCAGTAATTTCTGTAAGTAATCTATCAGTTCGTAAGATCTGTTCTTAAATCCTTCAGGAACTTGAAGTAGTACTTTAGAAGGTCTTCTCTCCTTAGCTACTTTAGAGAGCTCGCTTATGTCAAGGTAGTAGTAATCGAGAAAAGAGTCCCTATTAAGTGAGCTCATTTCTGAGCTTCTACCGAGTTGCTCGAAGTAACGAGACTAGAAGTCTTTAATTCTCTTACTTGTAACATAGTTCTGATACCTATTTTGTCCCTAAAGCGTCTTAACGCTTCCTTAGCTTGAGGTAAGTTCTTAGCAGAAATCCTGACTTCAGCTATTACACTCCCGTAGAAGACTCTCGCACCAACACCTACAGGCTTTCCGAAAGCCTTGCGCATGCCGTCCTGAAGCCTGTCAGCTCCTGCGAAAGCCATCATCTTATTTTCTCTGAGAACGTGGTGTGGGTATTGCCTGACTATGAAGAAGTACTTGTCTTCACCAACATACTTACTCAAGTATTTGTGTGCCATGACTCTAGCAGCTTCAAGCCCGTTATGTCTTAATATTGCATTCTCTAAAGAAACCAACTCTACGACTAAGTCATAACTCCCGTTAGGATTACCCATAACGAACTTACTTATTTTCGGCTGTGGTATACCGTCTATGTATTCTTTCCTAGTGTATGGGGGCTTGTGCAAGTCTTTGTAGCATCTAGCAGGTCTTAGCGGCACTCTCTATCACCTAAAGATTACTGAGTTGAAGGTTTTTAAGTATGTGAGTCTCTTGACTTAAGCTGAAACACTATCTTCTTCAACACCCTGTAAAGAGCTCCGCACTCAGGATTTCTAGGATTAGCTCTAAACAAGACATTCCTTAGCGCCCTAATCCCTTTCTCGTCATTAAGGAGTGAATTCAATTCTTCTAGCTCTCTCCTCAAAGCTCTTACCACGTTCTCATCACATTCATTAGCCTCATAAGATTCTCTCATGGAAGCTCTTAGAACCTCATACATGTAGATAGCTATCGCGTGAGACAAGTTAAGTACGTTATAGTCAGTTCCGGTATCTAGTGTAGACACTAAGTCACACTTATCCAGTTCTTCTCTTTTAAGACCAACACTCTCCCTACCGAAGACTAAAGCTATCTTACCCGTCTTAGGGAGAACATAACTTAAGAGGTAAGGAGGCACTGACTGTCTTAACACGTCAGACTCTAGATCAGCTATTGAGGTGGTACATATAGATAACTTCACGTCAGAAAGACACTCTTCAATACTAGACTTAATAACCACGTTACTTAATAGCTCGGCACCCCTAGCCGCAAACTCCTTAACTTCAGAATCGCTTAAGTCAAACTGTGGGTTAACTACGCATATGTCATTAATACCGAAATTCTTAGCAAGTCTTAATATGAAACCCATGTTGATTCTTCCTTCAGGACCAACCACTACCAACCTAATATCGGGTCTATTCAACACACTACCCATAAAAACACGTACTAGATATCTTAAAACTTCTGAGTTTATTGCTACACCTAAGAATACAGAAGTCTTATTTAGAGCAAGGGAAGAAATATAACCCCAAATTATCCACTAAAGACTTAGCATCCTGTCTAGTCTAGGACATCCGACTTCCTCCCAGCCCTAGAGGACAAGGGTCCTGAGGAGGTTCAGAGCTACATTCCCAGCGAAAGCCGGGTAAAGCTTACACTAAAATCTGTAAAGCTTATTTGAAGTTCAGCTCTTACGTAGGTTTCATCACTTCATTTTAGTCTCCTGTATTGGTCTTGAGTTTGTATTACCTCTGGAGGCGTTCAGGACGACCTCAGGATATCGTTTCCCGTCTTAGGTTTTCGTAGTTTTTCCTAGGGTGGTTCATTAGGGTTTCCTTAAGTCCCCTCCTCACGGTCTGCCGCGAGTCTCGGAAACCCAGAGTTACCAAAACGTTCATAAGCTTCAGAGGCTTAGAAGTCCTTGCCCACACCTAATCACATTAAAAGCTTTGAAAAACCTAAAAACCACAGACAAGAAACAACTCCCTAACCCGACAGTTGCGTCAGGCGCGGGAGGTCTCAGCTTTTATAATAGTTTCTTCACCTGGCTTAAGGACTACGAGCTCCGTAGTAACACCAAATTCTATTAAGTAACGTCTGAATTCTTCTGGAGTGCCCTTAAGTACGGGGAAGGTACCGTAGTGCATTGGGATGACATACTTTGGTTTTATGAGGTTAGTAGCGTACGCAGCTTCTCTAGGACCCATGGTGAAGTGACCTCCTATCGGTAAGAGTGCTACTAACGGCTTGTATAATTCACCAACGAGTTTCATCTCGTAAGTCAGTCCTGTGTCACCTGCGTGATATACTGAATTCCCTAACTTACTTATCACAACCCCTACTGGAGACCCCTTACCGCTAGAGTGGAGTGCCGGGGTCAGCACTACCTCGAATCCTCCTCCCAAGTCTATAGGACCTCCTATGTTTCCACCTATAGCTCTCTGCTCGCTACCCAGTTCTTCAGCTATGTATGAGGCTAACTCGTAGATGGCTACTGCTTTAGAGCCAGGACAGTTCTTCATTATCTCTAGAGTGTTACCTACGTGGTCTCCGTGATCGTGCGTCACTACTATGTAATCACCGCATATCTGATTTAATTTCTTTTCGGGAGATAATGGATTCAATATCCACGGGTCTATTAAGAAGACCTTACCAAACATCTCTATCTTGAAAGCTGCGTGACCAAACCACTTAATCTTTATATCATACATTTAACTCACCCATAATACTTACTCAACACACAAAAATATCTTTTGCTGGTGAATCAAGCTCTCGAGCGTTAAGCAACTTTAATAGCTTTATGTTTATTCTATAACATATTATGAGGGTGGCAAATACGAGCGATGAAGAGGCTGTAGAGGCTTACTTAAGAGCTGGTGAGATAGCTTATAAAGTTAAGAAGTCTGTCGCTTCAATGATTAAGCCTTCTACTAAGCTCTTTGATGCAGCTGAGAAAATAGAAGAATTGATAAGGTCTCTTGGTGGCGAGCCTGCATTCCCAGTAAATATCTCGGTTAACGAGATAGCCGCTCACGACACTCCTTACGTTGGAGACACTAGAATCATATCTGAAGACTCGGTAGTCAAGATAGATATAGGTGTTCACGTAAGTGGATTCATAGCTGACACAGCAATCACTATAACTTTCTCTGATAAAGCAATTAAGCTAGTAGAAGCTACTGAAGAAGCACTACATAAAGCTTTAGCCTCCGTAGGTTCCGGGACACCTATAAACGTGGTTGGGAGAGTAGTAGAAGCCGTTGCTAGAAAATACGGCTTTAACGTGATTAAGAACCTTACAGGACACTCTCTAGACAGGTACTTAATACATACTGGAGAGATAATACCTAACTACTTTACTAGGCTGGCTTTAGGCAGGCTATCTAACGGTAAGGCATACGCTATAGAGCCTTTCTTGACCTCAGGTAAAGGATATGTGGAGGAAATCAAGTCCTCTACATACATATACGCACTAAATACAGGCTTCAGACATTACAAGCAGGTTACAGAAGAAGAGATGTCTTTAATAAAAACAGCTTACGAGAAGTTTAAGACTCTCCCAATGTGTGAGAGATGGCTAGCGAAAGAATTTAGTGATTTGAGTAAGCTGAGGTCTTTACTTCAGAACCTAACGAGGAAGTCTATACTCACGTCATACCCTGTCTTAAGAGAAGTCAGCGGCAATCTCGTGGCACAATTTGAAGAGACTATCTTAGTATTAGGCAATAAAACCATAGTAACAACTAACCCAGAGCTAAACAGGTGAGGAATGCCCCACAACTAAGGGCTTCGTTCTCTAGAACTAGAGTTGAGGAGATGTTTCCTGAGTTGATGTATTTGTATGTTTTGGGTTTCTTAGCGTTCTTAGGTGACTACACAGGGCCTTTTCATTGGAGGTCTTATCATCGGTCTCTACTCTTTCAGGGTAACCCCACCCACGGCTCGCCCTCACCTAGCTCTGGTTCATTGCTGTGGGGAAACCCCCACATACTGGCTTTAGATACCCCACCTACTCGGGTCTTCACTACACACTCACATCGTGGGCAGGCTTAACCCACAATAAAATAACCTACATCAACCCCCTTACAAACCTTCACGAAACCCGAAACAGTTGTACTAGGCGCTCGCTACGTGTCCATTTATTCTCGACCCAAGATCTATGTTCGTGATTTCTGAGACTCACGACAGCCTATGAAGAAACCGTTGAACAGTCGAATAGCGGAGTTAGTCATGGCCGCATTATTAGACATAAAAATATAAATGCTTTAAGACCTAGGTTTAGTGTAGTAAGTCGGGTGTGAGGATCAGATGGACGGAGTTCAGGATTGGACCTCTATGTTGATAGCTATCCTGATATTATCTTCTTTCATACTTAACTTCACAGACATACCTCAAAAAATACAGTTTACTAGATACTCCTCAGTTGTGAGAAGGAAGCTTATGGAGTTGATAGAGTTTGAGGAGGAGGGTAGGAGGAAATCAATAAAGTACTTGAAAGACATGAACATAAATAACCCGAAGATTATTATAGACAACTACGTTGACAACTTCTTCATGATATTTCCTGTTGAGAGAGAGCCTACCGACATAATAAAGAGGTTAAAGCACTTGTTGAGAACACGTGATGATTCCGTTAAGAAGTATGTCTTAGATCAAGTTCCTAACGTCTCTGAAGTTGATAGGCAGAAGATCGAGGTACTACTAGAGCTTAACTCAGTTCTTACCTACATAAATAAGGTAGTGAAGCACTACTATAATCTCGGTGTTAAGTTTAATGACTGGATCATGATGATGCAACTAGCTCTCCAGATAAACCAGATAGTTAGGTTAGCTAAAGCATATAAAGACGCTATAGACTCCTTCGGCATAGGCGCGCCCATAGGTGACGGGGCAGGCGCTCTAGCCGCGAGAATGCTCTTAGACAGTGTTTCAGCAACTTCAGAGATAGCTCCCGAGACTGTCTTATATGAGACGTCTTTTAATGGTAGGAAACTCTATGTAATAAAAGCTAAAGGCCCGGGACCAACGGTCGGTTGGCCTGGTGAAGCACTTGAGAAACTTGTTGAGAGTCTTGAATGCAAGATCTCTAGAGTAATAACTATTGACGCGGCCTTAAAACTTGAGAGCGAGAAAAGCGGTGATGTGGCGTACGGCGTTGGTGCGGCTATAGGAGATTTAGGACCTGAAAAAATAGCTATGGAAAGAATAACTTCTAAGTGCTCGGTCCCGCTAGATGCGGTAGTAGTTAAGATGAGTAATGAAGAAGCTATAAACACTATGACTAAGCAAATCTACGAGGGGGTGGTGAAGGCAGCCGACGTGGTTAAGAACATAATACTTAATAAGACTAGAGAAGGAGAGACTGTAGTAGTCGTAGGTGTAGGCAATACACTCGGCATAGAATGAGGTGGTGTGAGTGCTGCTAAATCTAGACCCTATCTACATACTTTTAATAGCTATAGTAGTTTTTCTAGCATCATATATGCTAGTATCGTATCTTAGAGAGTCTTCAGTACAGAAGAAGGAAGATAAGGGTAAGATAGTAACTCTCAAGAAGTGTCTTAACTGTGCTTACCTATCAAGCAAGCCATATGAGAAAGGAGATTACGTAGGTAAGAGAGAGGGGAAATGCCCTAGATGTGATGGAGAGATGGTAATTACTGCAATATATCTTGAGCCTCCACCACAACCTTAGGCAACTACCTCACCATAAATATAGACTCATCGCTAGCAGAACATTCTCTGAGTATATAATCACGCACCACGTAATAGATCTCTTTAGAAGCTTCTTCACACTTAATACCCTTAACATGAAATGATATTGCTTTAAGAACCCCCTCTACGGCAGAGCCCTCAATACGAACTAAAAAGTCCCTTAGCCGCATCCACTCAGACCAACAAACGTCTACATTACCTACCTGGAAACACTCACTCCTAGAGAAGCAGTAGGGTAATGCGGGTAAATCACCTATTAAGTCTGCTGTGCCGTCCTCATTACATACAGAAACTAACTTAATGAATTCCTCCACCACATACTCAGACATTTTAGCCACTCATACCACCACTAAACATAACCTGACCTGAAACTGAAAAACCTTTCAGACATGAAGTTAGACTAAAACTTATTAATACTCAAGTAAAAACACCTCATAGATGATGAAGGTTGAAAGCGATGACACAATGATTTAAGGCTGGGGACTGATTTCTTAATGAAAAGCTCATGAGCTATGATTAATTATTAAGACACCATATTTATGAGGCTCTATAAGGACAGTTAGGTTGTAAAGAACTGTTAAGAAGAAGTCAGTTAGGCAGAGTCTGCACGCCATCAGTACTAGTAGACGCTGGATAACATCACCCGAGAGCTAGATTAGGAGAGTGCTCGGCATTTGATATGGTTGTTGAGAAACGAATCGATATAGTTATAGTGGTGTTTAGGGAGCGTAAGCTAGCTAAGTCCTAGTTTAAGTACTTAGAAGATTGTAGAGGAGAATAAGAAAGGATAATGAAGGAGCTAGTTGAGAACTTGGGTATGGAGGAGGCCCGCACCTATTATCTTGGTTACTTTGGTTTTCTGAATATGGATGATCACTGATTTAGAACGTTTAAGACATATGCTCCTCAATCCTATTTTAGATTTAAGAATAACTATCTTCGGGTGTGTTTGGTGGGTAAGGCTATAGTAATCTCCGGAACTCCTGGTGTTGGCAAGACTTTGGTTGCGACCTTACTCGCGTCTAAGCTAGGTCTTAGCTACCTAAATTTGTCAGACTTAGTAGTGAGGGAATCTCTATACGTTGGTGTGGACGAGGCTAGAGGCTCTTTCGTAGTAGATGAAGAACGCTTAGTTAAGAGACTTACTGAATTATTAAGTGAGAGTAAGTCGGACGTCATAATAGATAGTCATTATGGCGAGATAATTCCTGATGAGTTAGTTAAGATTATTTTCGTGCTCAGGCTAAATCCGGTGATACTGTACGAAAGACTAGTTTCGAGAGGATGGAGTGAAGAGAAAGTAAAAGAAAATGTAGAGGCTGAAATCTTAGGTGTTTGCACCTACAATGCAGTGAATGAGCACACAGAATCTAAAGTGTGTGAGATAGACGTAACTAGTAAGGGAGTAGGAGAGGTAGTTGAAGAGATCTTGAGCATACTTAACAACATTAGAAAGTGCGAGGTATGGGTTGACTGGCTCTCTCAAGAGTTGCCGCAAGACTTCATTACTAAGCTTCTTAGTACTTCTTACTAAGCCCACGTTACTGAGACCATTTTTAAGGGCTAGCTAAGTAATATTTGTTGGTGCTTTGAGTGGAGTTAAGTGAGGGTTTGTTACGTGATGAGTGCACGGTAACAAGCATCCGTAAATCACTAATACCTGGAGTTGTGATACTTTCTTTAGACTGCCAAGGAAGTAAAGTTGAGCTAGATATACTCAAGGAATTGCTAGTTGTTTCTGAAGGTGAAAAGACAGAGTACACACTAAGTAGAGAGAAACCCAAATACGACGAGAAAAAAGACTTTGTTGCTTGGGGCTACGTAGTAAGCAAGAAAAACATAGAAGCAACCCCACCTAAACAAAAACTAATCGTGTCATTGTGGGGCTACATGGTAATGATAGAATCAAGTGAAAACATAAATGAATGCTTTAATATAATGGATAAAGTCTATTTTAAACTAAAACATCCCTGAACAAGACTATCAACTAGTTAACAAAGTTTCACGCTTTACCCAATACCCTTATTTTATCTAATCTAGGCTTCGAAAATAACTTGCCGCATCCAGGACACTTATTACCTATCTTACTAAAGAGTTCGTCTGGTGTTGGCACACCAAAACTATCTTGTCCGACAGACCTAAACGTGAAGAGAATCTTACCACACGAACTACACTTATACATGACTGGCATAAGTACCCCTATTAGACACTATGTAGTATGAGCAAATAACGATACCTACACTAAATACGGTCAAGTATTACTTGCCTTGAAAAAGATTTTTAATAATACTTAAAAACTAAGAATCTCAGGAAATACTAAAGTATTACTTTCTGGCTATGAGGTGTTTGTGTTAATAAGAAAGCGCAACTTACTTATTAGGAATTAAGTAAAGCTTCATATATTTTTCTGCCACATAAGTATTTCTAAATATCTTCCTAGCCTCACTTAATAAGACCTCAGTATTCTTGTATCTAGGCGATACATGGTAGAGTATGAGCATCTCAGCACCGCATTTCAAAGCTGTCTCCGACGCCTGAGTTGCTGTTGAGTGTGTGTATTCGCGAGCTTTATCACTCATATCACTACTAAAAGTGGAGTCATGTATTAGAACCTTCACTTTGCTACACATTCTAATAACATTTTCTGAGGCCATAGTGTCTGATACGTAGCATATACTGACAGCTTCAGAAATGTCTAATCGATAAGCTAAAGTAGGTATTGAGTGCTTAACCCAGAAGGCTTTTATTTTAAAAGGCCCTTCAATAATGTTCTTACAGCAATCAGTTCTCACGATACTCACAGTACTTCCGGAGTCACGCGTTAATTCTCTAAGAGGCTCTACAAGACCTTCAAAACCCTCGCACGTCTCACCTTCACTAATTTCATTAATTACTAGCTGGTATTCCGGATAGAAATAAAGGTACTCGAAAGATTTGATTAGGTAAGTTCCTAATCCTGCAGGACCGACAACTAAGATTGGCGTAGTAATGCCTGCTAAAGACCTTGACTGGAGAAGAGGTATCAAGCCTAAGACGTGATCGCCGTGCATGTGAGTTATCAAGATCGGGTTTACAGAAGCAACACTCTTACCAATTTCTAACAGCCTGTGCTGAGTTCCTTCACTAACGTCTAAGAGCAGGTTCTTACCACCGTAACTAACTAAGACAGACGGCATGTCGTCACTACCTGGGTAAGGGCCTCTAGAACCTAAGAACGTGACTACAACCGGGTTCATTCTTTCTTCACCACAAATATGTCTCTAGTTAAAGACCCGTGAACCCAGTCAGGAACTCTCTCAATGATAGCAAACCCGGCATCAACGATCATTTCCTCAAGAGGTATATCTATCCTCTGTGCGAAAACTAAATAACCGCCCTTCCTCAACACTCTATAGCTTTCACTTAGAAAACACTTCATTAAGTCAATCAATTCTGTACCGGCAGGCATGCTCATGCGTCCATATGGGGGGTCAGTAGCTATGGCGTCAGCCCTGTCTAGCGGAATATAGCAAGAATCACCACTTACTACTTCAGGGAAGCATCCGTAATGGGTTAAGTTCTTGACAGCACCCTCAGCTAGTCTGGGGTCAATTTCTACACCAACATACCTTAAGCCTATATGACACGCTTCTAGTAAGAAACCTCCAGCACCGCAAAAAGAGTCTAAGACAACGTGTTTCTCCCTCACACTAGCTCTACTTAAGTTCACGAAAACTCTAGCCATGTAGGGAGTCATAGTACCTGGTGCGTAAAAAGGTCTCTCCGCAGGCTCCCGCGTCTTGTAAGGTCTTAAGTCTCTCTCGTACGTCCTGAGACCGATGATGACACACCCCTCCGAAACTATGATGTCTAACTTCTTGGTTCCTCCCTTACATAAACTCTTTGATAACTCATTCACAGTACTCAAGACGTCTTCATAACTTATTTGAGTACCGTACTGCTTCACCCTCCTGAAGTTAACGTAGTCGTAACCCCCGTGCGAGCACACGTCAGAGTCTCTTAGAACTCTCTTAATACCCTGCACTCCTTCAGCAACCTCAGAAAAACCTAGTAAAACGCCTGCATACTTACTCAAAACAACTCTACCTAATAGGATTTCTAAAGGCTCACTACTCTCAACTATAGCGACTTGATCTAGCTGCGCTACAAGTCTATACTCCACTTTTTCAGCCTCCATCACCGCTCTTAACTCTAGGAGTGGTAACTCTCTGTGTTCACCGGAGAGGTAGACGTAGTAGAGCATTTTTACCTCTAGAGTTTCATTAGCGAAAAAGTTTATTAAGCTGTGCCTCAACGCTGATGACGCAATTATCAAATCAGGTTTTTCTTGATGTAGTCTGCTACTTCGTTAGTCACGTCGAGATACTCTATTAAGTCGCTTGTTAAGCGATAGTTGACAGTATTTAACACCACGACTTTATCAACACCTGAAGCTCTTAATCTATTTAACGAATCACCTACGAAAAGCCCGTGAGACGCTAAAACATAGATTCTGCGAGCACCTCTACTCCTCAAGTACTTAGTGATGTTAGCTATTGTGCCGCCTGTACTTATTATATCGTCAATTATAACTGCATTGATTCCTTTTACGTCTAGGTCTTCAGGCAACTCGTGTATGATCTCTCCAGTCATTCTATCTCTAAGCTTCTTAATCGTTACGTATTCTTTGTTAAGGAATTCAGCTACTAACTTAACTCTCTTTGAAGCGCCTACGTCCGGTGCTATAAGTATGTAGGGTTCTTCAACCCTGTTCTTCACATACTGCCCGAAAGTCTTAATAGGCAGTATGTTAATTACTAAATCACTAAATTCTTCCGAAAGTTTCTCACTATGTAGGTCTACGATGAGGAGTTTCTTAAGTCCCATACTCTTCATCACTTTAAGGATTGCCCTACCACTAACTATTTCCCAACTTAAGAATTCTTTGTCTTGCCTGCTGTAAGCCAGGTACGGCATCAACGCGTATATCTCTTTAATGCTTTTGGAAGACAGCAAATCTATAGCGAAGAATAACTCGAGTATGGAGCGATTCTGATCAGGGTATGAAGTGAGTACGAGCATCACCCTATCTTCAGAAATTTCTGGAAACCTCAAGTACGACTCGCCATCTGGGAAGACCTTATGAATAACCTCAGAATATCTGAGGTTGAGAAGACGAGCAAGCTCACGTCCTAAGCCCGGGTCTGAAGGCAGTGAGAGTACTAGCACTCAACCCACCCCACATACATAATGCTTATTAAGTTCTAAAGCTTTCTAGCATGTCTCAACCCTTATTAGATGTGAAAACATGTCTAAGGGTGAGTAGGTGAATTTATGTTTAGGAAGCCTGATTTAAGTAAGCCTTGGGTCAAGACAGCTAAATACTGGAGGAGATTAAATGAGAATAAAGTGGTTTGCGACTTATGTTATAAGAGGTGCCCTATAAGTGATGGGGGCTACGGTGCTTGCGGCGTCAGGTACAATTCTGGTGGGACCCTATATACTCTAGTTTACGGCCTCCTCACAGCAGCTAATCTAGACCCTATAGAGAAGAAGCCGTTGACTCACTTCCACCCCGGATCTCTAGTCTTTTCTATATCTACAGCAGGCTGCAACTTCATGTGCATGTTTTGTCAAAACTGGACCTTAAGTCAGTCTAGAAGAAACAGCATTTTCGGAGACTTCATGACACCTGAAGAAGTAGTTAGAGAAGCTGTTAGGGAGGGGGCTGACGGCATCAGCTACACTTATAACGAACCAACAATTTTCTACGAGTTCATGACTGACGTGGCCTCACTAGCTAAGAAGGAGAAGCTCTTTAACACTATGGTTACTAACGGCTACATAACTACTGAGGCCTTAGAAGAGCTTACAAAGTTTCTTGACGCTGCTACTGTAGACTTTAAAGCTAGTGCTAACAAAGAATTCTACAGGAAGTTCATGGGAGTTCCCGACCCCGAGCCGATTTACGAGAGTATCGATTATATGAGGAAGAAAGGAGTCTTCATAGAAGTAACTAATCTTGTAGTGCCTAAGTACGGCGATAGCGTTGAGGACCTTAAGAAGCTAGTTAAGAGGCTCGTTGACACGGTAGGTGATGAAGTACCGTTTCACTTACTTAGGTTTTACCCGCACTACAAAATGAATCACTTACCTGAAACCCCTATTAAAACTCTTGAGAAACTCGCTGAGGTAGCTAAGAACGAGGGCCTAAAGTACGTGTACGTAGGTAACGTTCCCGGACACCCGATGGAGAACACGTACTGCCCTAATTGCGGGGAGCTCCTAATACGTAGGTACGGCTTCTACGTAACTGAGTGGAGGCTAACAGACTCTAATAAGTGTCCCAAGTGTGGTTACGCGATAAACGTAGTCGGTGTTCTCAGACATAAGAGAACTCTATGGTTTTAAATCATAAAATTATGGTCTAAATCTTGAGAGGGGTGTAGTCGTGTATTTCGTGATCGTTGCTGGACCCGCAGGCTCAGGTAAGTCGACTTTCGTTTCAGCGCTAGCTCAGTGGATGGAGCTTAATGGTCTAAACGCTGTTAAGGTTAATCTAGACCCAGCTTCTGAAGTCTTACCATACGTTCCAGACGTGGACGTAAGAAACTACGTCACAACACGGGATTTCATGGTCAAGTACGGTTTAGGACCTAACGGCGCGTTAGTGTTGAGCGTTGACTACCTAATTAATTACGTTAATGACTTAAGGAAAGAAATTGATGAGTCAGGCGGTAATTACGTGATTATAGATCTTCCAGGACAGCTAGAGATAGTTGCTTTCAGGAGATTAGGACCTATAGTTCTGAGAGAGCTTGTTAAGAATAGCAGGACTGTAACTGCCTTCATACTGGACTCACACATGGCTTCCAACCCACACTCTAGCTACTCAGCTCTCTTACTAGCTCTCTCAACTATGTATAGGTTAGAGCTTCCTCTAGTTTTGATACTAAATAAAGTAGACTTGATAACGAGCCTGCAGAAGTTTAGAGACTTAGATGCTTTGAGTAGCAGGCTCTACATCCTACGCCTACTAAGTGAAGACTATAGCTGTGTTTCTGCAAGTAATGACGCGTTCTTTATAAATCTTGAAGTTGGTGAGACTCTCTGTGACATATTTAAAGAAGTTTTCAAGGAAGTAATCTTAGTATCTTCTAAGGAGATGTGGGGTGTTGAGGACGCTTACGCAGCACTTCAGAGAGTTCTAATAGGCGGTGAAGATTTCGCGACTGAGGAGTACAGTGAGGGGCCCCCACACACCGACTAATCAGGTTAATTACTGCGTACCCACTTAAAGCAAGTGGGTTCTCAATGTAACCACAGCTTTTAAATCTGGGTTGTAGACTATATTGGGGTTAATTCAATGAGTAGTGTGAGAGAATATGTAGAGGGAGTAATTAGTAAGGCTAGGAGTGAGGGCAGAACCAAATTACTAGAACATGAAGCTTACGACGTCCTAATAAAGTACGGTATTCCCGCGCCGAAGTTCGGGCTAGCCACTTCTGCTGAGGAAGCAGTCAGGCTAGCTGAGGAGGTAGGGTATCCTGTCGTGCTAAAGATAGTTAGTCCCGACATAGTTCATAAGTCAGACGTGGGTGGCGTTAAGCTCAATCTAAACTCGAGTGAGGAAGTCCGCAGGAGTTTTGACGAAATAATACGCAACGTGAGAGTTAATGCTCCTGAAGCTAAGGTTGCCGGTATTCTAGTTCAAGAAATGATTCCTCAAAGTCTTGAAGTCATAGTAGGAGCTACTAGAGACCCTACTTTCGGTCCAGTACTCCTGTTCGGTCTTGGCGGCATATTCGTGGAGGTCTTGAAGGACGTAAGCTTCAGAATAACTCCCTTAACTAGATATGATGCTGAGACGATGCTCACAGAAATCAGAGCAGCTAAAATATTAGATGGTTATAGAGGGACCCCGCCGAGAGACAAGGAAGCTATAGTAGACATAATATTAAGGCTGGCTAAGTTCATGGAGGAGCATGAGTCAGTCACGGACGTAGACCTCAACCCAATAATGGTTTTCGAGGTAGGTAAGGGAGCTAAAGTAGCAGATGCCAGAATACTTATAAGGTAGTTTTAGTTGAGTACTGCCGAAGAATTAATTAAGAAAATAGATGACTTAAGAGAAGAGATAAAGACTCTTAAGAATCAGAGATTTGACTTAATAAGTAGGCTTAAAGAAATAAAAGAAGAGAGAAACAAGCTCAGAGAAGAACTCACTAACATTAAGAGTAAGTTAGAAAATATTTGGAGTGTGAAAAACAAGCTCAGAGAAGAGAGAGACCAGCTAATATCTCAGAGGAGAGAAGTCTTAAGTAAGTTGAGAGATACGAGGGGCAGGCTGGTCAGTATTAGAGAGAATATGAGTAATTTAAAGAACGGCATACCACACTCGATAAATAAAATCAAGCAAGAGATAGAGAGGCTTGAGTGGAGGATAATAACTGAGTCACTGCCGATAGAAGTAGAAAGCAAGATCGTTAGGGAGATAGCCAGGTTAGAAGAAGAGCTGGAAAAAGCTATTGAAGGGAGAAAATTAATGGAGGAATATAAGGAGGTAAAGGCAGAACATCAAAGCCTGAGAATAATGTTAGAAGACCTTAACAAGAGAATAAGTGAGATCACAGAGAAGATGATGGCGTTAAGAGATAAAGAACATAAGCTCAAAGAAGAGCGTGATTCCTTAAGAGAAAAACTTGAAGAATTCTCGAAGGAGTTGACAGATGTAAAGCTCAGAATAGACCAGTTGAGTGCATCTATCAATTCCAGAGTCGAAGAATTACGAGCTCTTCAAGAAGAATTAAAGAATCTTAAGACTAACCTAGCTAAAAACAGAGAGAAAGAAGTATTGAATAGAAAGAAAGAAGAGATAGAGAAGAAAATGAAGGAAGCTAGGAGACTGACTTTAGAAGACCTAAAAATATATTATGGTGAGGTAGAGGAGGACCTCTAGAGCTTCCGCATACTCACACATATTAACTTTTTAAGGATAGACCTAACAATAAAAACTAGGTGTGATTGGATGGTTAAGGCATCTCGCGGGTATAGACACAGAACAAGGAAGTTGCTGAAGAAGAACGTTAGAGAGCGGGGTTCAGTACCTCCCTTAAGTACTGTTCTGAAAGAGTATAAGAAAGGCGATAAAGTGTGTATCGTGCCTAACCCTGCCATACAAGACGCCTTACCTCATAGAAGGTATGTGGGTAAGGTTGGCCTCGTAGTAGGTAAGAGAGGAAGAGCTTACGTAATTGAGGTCTACCTAGGCGATAAGAAAAAGACTTTAATAACATATCCCGAACATTTAAGACCTGCTAGTGTGTGAGGTAAATGAAGATAATATCTTCTCAAAATATTACATACGCTAAAATACAGAAAATGATTGAGGAATTAGCTGAGAAAGGAGTAGAGCTTGAGAGTATAGAGCTTCGTGTCTTAGACTACCTCCGCAAATTCAATAAGTGTAAGCAAGGCGATGAGCTAGTTAAAGAACTTGAAAAACGAGGCTTTAACGAGATAACTGCCGTGATGATAGCTAATATAGTCCCTAAAGATATAGAGACCCTTAAGATCCTTTTGAATTTCGAAAATAAAAGTTATGAAGAAGAATTCCTTAATGAAGTGCTTAAGACAATAAGCGAGTACTGCAGTAAGTAAGGTTCTTGTGGAGGTATTACTCGTGGGATTTAAAGGGCCGACTACTGGAGATAAGAGAGTTTCTCGAGAAGACTTTGCTGTAGTCCTCGACTTTATGCCAGGTGGTAATCCACTAGACCAGCATCACCCATCACATAAAAACAAGCCTCTCGCTCAAGCACTAGGAACTACCTACTTTACCTTGCTAGAATTCCATCCTAAGCCAGGTGTAGCTGTTACTCAAGGCGAGAAAGTATGTGTTAGTTTTAGGTTTCGTGAGTTGAGAGATAAGGTTGGATATGTGTGGGGAGAGTCGATACGATACGATGACTTAACAACAGTAGCTAAGTCTTACCTCCCTGAAGCAATTAAGATAGTAGTGCTAGACCTGGAGAAGGTATTCGTAACTTTTTTCAACATTGCTGCACCAGTAACTATAAAACTACACTCGCTGGAGTTAATACCTGGCATCGGCAAGAAGACTATGTGGACAATTCTTGAAGAAAGGAAAAAACCTTTTGAGTCTTTTCGTGATATCCAAGCTAGGGTCAAGATACCAGACCCTGTGGGTTTAATATCTGAAAGGATTTTAAAAGAGATTAAGGGTGAAGAGAAAATATATTTATTTCTTGAACCTCCCCCGGGAGTTAGAGACGCTGTAGTTCTTGGATACCTACACAGGATCTACTCTATGTTGGGTTACGAATAATAACGGGAATTTTTCAGTCCTGCGCGGGCAAATCACCTCTCATACCTTTCGAGCTTCATCATCTTTATTGCTTACTGTTAGGGCTGGATCGATTCACTAGAGTTGTCGGTTATTCTACCGACTTACAGATTTATAAGTTTTAGTTAGGTCGAACATTATTGAGTTGCGGATTGCGCCATAAATACGTAAATTTATACACAATAATCGTTTAGTCAAGAACAGAAACCTGCTCTGTCAATGAGTATTTAAATGAGTTTAGGGTTCTTAAGTCATAGGGTGCTTGTTTTGAGTAGATTTGTTGTTGGTATTACAGGGAGTAGCGGGACAATTTACGGGTTAAGACTCGTAGAAGTTTTAAGTTCTTTGGGTCATGAAGTTCACGTAATCTTAAGTGAGGAAGCCAAGTTAGTGTCTGCTGATGAGTGTCTCAGCGAAGACAAACTAGTTAATTTGTTAAGGAGAATCGCGTCGAGTGTGTACGGCGAGTACGATTTCACCGCGCCTGTAGCTTCATCATCTTACTTAACTGACGGAACTATAGTGATTCCCTGCACTCTCAAAACGCTTGGCGAGATAGCTAACTCGATACAGTCAACCCTAATTAGTAGGGCAGCTCTTAACTCACTTAGATTGAGACGCCCACTAATAGTAGTGATACGTGAAACCCCATTATCGACTCTGGATTTAGTCAATATGCTCAAAATATCATTAAGTGGTGGTGTGGTGATGCCTGCTTCACCAGCTTTTTACGGAAAGCCTCAATCTATTCAAGACTTAGTAGACTTCATAGTTGGTAAAGTTCTTGACGTATTAGGTTTAGAAAATAATCTCTATAAGAGGTGGGAAGGACTTAAATCTACTCAAGGAACAAGTCTTTGCGCCCGCTTCTACGAGCTAATAGATTCTTGAGTTTCTCGTCTATCTTTGCTTCATCTAACTCCTTAATGAATTCCTTCTCGCCCTCTCTAAACTTGACAGCGAACGCGCACTTACCGTCAGGTAGTAACGCCTTCCTTTCACAGTAAGCGAATTGGCACCTGTATCCCAAGCACGTGTCGCCTATCCACCTACACATAGCTACCTTCTGTACGTGACCCTTAACTACCTTATTCACCACTACTAGCGCGTTCTTAGAACACCTAAAGAAAGGACATAGGGTATTGCACTTGTCCCCCAGAGGTAGGGGTTTTAGCTCTTCTTTCATGAGCTTTCGTTCTTCATCGTGTATCTTTTCAGGTGTTTCTGGTTTCCTAACCCAACCACGTCTTTCTTCGTGGGGTACTCGATGCTTGTCTGGGTAACTCAACAGACTCACCGGTTTCTCTCGCTAACCCTATATAATCTAGGGTTTAAACCATTTTAAAGCTACGTAGGTAATGAGTCCTGACTGGTGGGTTATAGCTAATATTAAGTCTTTCTTAACACTATGTGAAAGCCTGCCCCAACTGATTAAATCTCCTGGCTCTATGAATTGCCCGTACTTAAGTACCTTAACCAAGTACGGAGCGTGTTCTAGGCCAGGTCTTTTCTTATATAGAGCGAAGTCGGTCCCATACTTAAGTGCTGACCTAATAGTGAACCCGAAGTCTTTGAACTCCCTATAGTTTCTATATAAATCTTCAAACTCTGGTAAGTGAGTACCACATATAGTCTTAAACTCCTCAAGACTTAATTCTATGCCATCTTTAAAGATCTTGAGTATCCCTTTCTCGGCAAGGTAGTACGCTTCTATAAGTGATAGCTCCAGAGGCTTATTGACTTCCTCCGTTCCTTTAGGCTTCTTCACACCAACAGGTTTTCCGATAAAGCTAGCATCAAAAATGCACTTAGCTAGACCTACATTAAACACTATTACCTTAGACCCTATCAGATAAGCTTCTCCATTACCGCAACTCTTAAGCTTCTCATCTATGGAGTGAGATGAGTCTAAGATCAGACCCCACCCTCTTAAGTATGTCAGCAGTGTCTTCAAGCTTATCCGTCAACTCCTTAAGTAGAAGCAGAGCACCTACGTCGTTAGAGTAGCATCTTATTATCTCTAAGCCTAACTCTCTGTAGATCTCGTCCACGTTATTCTCGAGAGTGGTCTCCTTCTGGTAGAGTTCTTTAACAGCTTTAGAGTTTCTCAGCTTGTTTAGCATGTCTACTACCGTACTCATCATCTCCGTGATTCTCCTTATCACAGAGTCTAGGTATATGTACATATTGTCAGACATCTTCTCAAATCCTTTAGTAACTAAGAGTAAAGCTCTGTTCGCGGCCGCCTCTCCGTGCTCAGCTAACCTAATGATGTCTTGTATGATGCCTACGTATAAGTTCTCCATAGGTAAAGCAGGAGAGACTCTAACAACGTACTCAAACAGGTTTGTAGCACCCTCTTCAATCTCATCTTTTATTAGGCGTATCCTGCCGTATATTTTCTCAACGCCAGCTTTGTTTAAGTCATCTAATTCTTTGAGGAGGCTCTGAAGCTCTTTGAAGAGGTCCATGGACCTTCTAACTAGAGCTATCAATTGTTCTGAAATAGCTGACTCAGCTATACTTTCCCTCTCGCCACGTTCGCGAATCTCATCAAGTCTTATACTCTCCTCAGCCAAGTTCTCACCAGCTACATCACTACTACTTAATAATTCATAAACCAGAATAAATACCTTAAAGGTCTAGGAAGAAACACTAAACGTTGGATAGAGTCTTCAAAATCTTTAAGGCTACGTTACTCAAGTCTTTAATTTTCGTTAACTCGCCGTCTATAAAGTCTACTTCATCTCGCATACCTTTATCGAGTAGATATGTCCTGAGGTCCATTAATATGTCTTCCTCGTCATTCACCGACACCATTATAACGAACGTGATCAGAGTCTTCATGTAATCTAGAAACTCCCTACGTATGTCAGAAGAGCCGCATAATTCGATGCTCTTCTTTAAGCTACTCCTAGTCCTACCGACTTTAATTATGTAACTCTTCACTACATCATATGAAGTTCTGCCATTCAGGAAATCCTCGGTTAAGCCTCTTAACCTAGCCAGCTCTTTATTCCTCTTTAACGTGTAATCCTCTAGCTTCCTAAATATGATTGAGTCCTCCATTAAGTGGACCTCACAGTAGCCATAGAATTGTCAGAAATCCCGTTCTTCCGCATGAATTCTTCATTAGCCCAGACCTCGTTCTCGGGAATATCGTCAGAAACGAAAACTTTCAGCATAAACTTTTTACCAGAAACAGATAACTGAACCTTATCTTTAACACTTAATTCGCTAGCTAGCTTGCTAGAAACGTAGATCACGCCATCAGGCACACCGTCTCTCAGCCTGACTCTCACTCTCTTCTCAAGGACTTTCTTGACCCCCTTACTAAGCACTTCACTAGCCGGAGGTATCACGGCTACTAGCTGCTTAATATCTCTCTTCTGAGGTTGCTGAGGACTGCTACCCTCACTACTCAGCATACACCACCACAAAAATTAAT
>Ga0209394_1000831_pt1 | contig 21151 bp, 17 predicted proteins | sample JNZ201metaG_FD_184122 | JGI IMG/M metagenome (GOLD analysis project Ga0209394, IMG submission 184122) | Hot spring microbial communities from Jinze hot spring, China to study Microbial Dark Matter (Phase II) - JNZ 20120812A (SPAdes) (version 3) ... | reverse complement strand
ATCTTAAAAAATAATGGAATTTGAGGAGAACACTAGCTTAGTAGCTAGCCCCAGCTACCCTCCACCAGCGATTCTAATATTTAATTCGAGAACACCAACTGTATTACCAGCAGTATCATATAGTGTTAATATGCCAGTAGCAAATCTATACTGACTGAAAGCACCCCATTCCCCACCAAAGGTGAAGCTTAAAGTCTTCAATTCTCCAGGATAAACAGTTGTCTCCTTATTGATTTTAACTGTTTCTGCTAAATCAGTCGGAGCTACAATATTTAACTTCGTATTTTCTGAAAGAGTTACGGGTACACTCCCAGTATTAGTTATAAAAAATCTACTACTACATTATTCTTACCACTCTTATATGCTACTGGCTGTCCTGTTATTGATATTACTGGCTGTTTAGTGCCTCCAGCGAAGAATGTGAAGTACGCTATTATTGCTACTCCTATAGCTATTAGTAGTAGTGTTACTAGTATTGCTAGTATTGGTCCACTAATATCTCCTCTCTTTAACCTCACTACTACACATCCTATCTACTTAATTCATTAGACTTAGGAATATTTAAGCTTTACATATCTAGATAATATTAGAGTATATGTTTTAAGATGATTACTCCATATACTAGTGTATTACCTAGTAGTACTGTTACATGTATCTTCTGTTTTTCCTTAGTTCATGATTTGGATTATTTTAATGTAATCACTTGTTTTCACACTACTATATATGTTGTTGCTATTGTCATTGTTATTGCTAATAATGGGTTAATGTTTACTTTACATACTCTATTATCATATAATATGTCATATTAAGTGTTGCAATTATTGGTGATACTGATACTCTTAGCCCCAGCTCTATTATTGGCGATATTGCTATTGCCGCTATGTCAATGCATGGTTTTATTGCTACTCCTATTATTAGTGATATCATTATTTAAGACTATGGCTAATACTAATGGTTTAATTATTTGAACCTTTACTAATCATATATGTGTTTATAATCCTAATCTTAACTGTTGTATTAGTTATTTGAGTTGTCATTGTTCTTATTAATTAATAGTTTATAAATTTCTGGTTGATTTCGGTACGTGGTGTTGGTTTGTGAGGGTTTGGGGGTCTGTTCTTGGTGGTTATGCTAGGAGTAGGTTTGTTAGGAGGGTTTTGAGGGATTTTGAGAGGGGTTTAGTTGCTTTTAGTGATTTGGAGAGGAGTATTGTTGAGGCTTCTAGTGTTATTATTGGTGCTCAGGTTTCTGCTGGTTTAGCCTATGTTGTTGATGGGTTGCTTGATTGGCATGATATTTTTAGGTCTTTTGTAAGTTCCTGGCGTAATGTTACCCCTACTGGGTTGCTTAGATATTTTGATAATAACTTCTTCTATAGGATACCATTGTTTACTGGTGAGCCTGAGGCTACTAGGCTTGTTTGGCCCCCGCGTGTTAGATTATACTCTAGACTCTCTGAGCCGTCTGGATTTAAGGTTGTAATACCTGGGCCTTTCACCTTCACCTCTATGTCTATTAATGCTTCTAAGGCTAGTTTTGGGGAGTTGGCTAGCTCTATAGCTAGGCTTCTAGAATCTGAGGTTAGGGGTGCTGTTGAGTCTGGAGCTTCAATGATTCAGATTGATGAACCTATCCTAAGTGATCCTGATATTAAAAAAGATGATGCTATCATGGCTGTAGAGCTTATAAATAGTATTATCAGGGATATTAAGGGTGTTAAGACTATTCTATCAGTATACTTTGATGTCCCTAGTAGTAGTGTTTATGAGGTTCTCCTCAATTCTAGGGTTGATTGCTTATCACTAGATATTATAGATGCTCCTAAGAGAGCATTAGACTTAATACTAGGTAGAGGGTTTGGTGGTCATTGTGGAGTCTTAGGGTTAATAAATGCTAGAACTATATATGATGATGATATTAGCAGATTAGAGGATATTTTTGGGTCTATAATCAAGGGTTATAGTGGAGAAGAGATTGGATTAACAACTAGTACATGGCTAGACTTGATACCATACGATTATAGTTTACGTAAGACAAAACTATTAGGTTTGCTTGTTGAGAGAATAGCTAGAAGCTTTAATTTAGAACATGTATGGAGAGTGAGCTAGTATGGCTTATAGTGTACCTAGAAAATTCCCTACAACAATTGTAGGTAGTTATCCTAAGATGCCTCAAGCACTAGAAGCTATTAAGAAGAGGAAGAGTGGAGAGATTAGCGAAGAAGAGTTCAAGGAAATTGTTAAGCCAGCTATTAGAGAGGTTGTAGAGGATTACCTCTGGGCTGGAGTAGATATTATAAGTGATGGCGAGCAGGCTAGAGAAGATATGGTGGTATACTTTGCTGAAAGAATGAGAGGATATAGTATTGGAGACTGGGTTAGAGTATTTGATAACGAGTACTTTAGGAAGCCAATAGTTATAGGTAGAGTTGAGTGGATTAGCCCAATGACTCTAGACCACTGGCTATATACTACAAGTATTAGCCAAGATAGGCCAGTTAAGGGTATACTAACAGGACCATATACTATGATGGAGTGGAGCTTCGACTTATATTATAGGGATAGAAGAGAATTAATAATAGATTTAGCTAAGGTTATAAGAAGAGAAGTAGAAGAGCTAATTAAAGCAGGAGCTCAATATATTCAAGTTGATGAGCCAGCACTCTCAACGAGACCTTGGAGAGAGGATGCAGAACTCTTAAAAGAAGCCTTGGATATAATCTTTAAAGGTTTAGAGGCTAAGAGGATAATACATATATGTTTTGGAAGACTAGAGAGGATAATACCATACATATTAGACTACCCAGTTGACCAGTTTGATCTAGAAATGAAAAATAGTAACTTCAGACTACTACCATACCTTAAAGAATACGGCTTTAATAAAGAACTAGCATTCGGAGTAGTAGATGTACATAGTTTTCAAGTAGAAAGTATAAGAGAGATAGAAGAAGCTATAGATACAGTTATGAGGGCTGATATTGTAAACCCAGAGAAAGCTTATGTAAAACCCGATTGCGGGTTAAAGAGATTACCTAGAGATATAGCTAGAGCAAAATTAAAGAATATGGTTGAAGCAGCTAGGAGGGCTAGAGAGAAGTACTAGCATGAGAAGTATGGGGGAATACGTTTATGAGTTTTGTTTTCATAACGGGAGGAGATAGAGGCATTGGGAGAGCAGCTGCAATTAAATTTGCTAAAAACAACTTTGATGTTATTTTTAGCTATTATAGAGATGAAGGCTCTGCTCAGCTTACTTTAGAAGAGATTAAGAGTATTGGAGCTAGAGGATTCTATGTTAGATTAGATGTTAGTAGTTATGATAGTGTAGTAGAGGCATATAAGCTTGTTGAGAGTAAAGTACCATACCTTAATGTTTTAGTAAATAATGCAGGCATACTATCAACTAGTAGTTTTGAGGAGCTTTCCTTTGAAGAGTGGAATAGAATTATAAGTATTAATCTTACAGGAGTTTTTATAGTCACTAAAGTATTCCTACCACTGCTAAAGAAAGCACCGTGGGCTAGTATAGTTAATGTTGCAAGTATAGCTGGTCAATCGGGTCATGTTAGAGGATCTGTAGCTTACGTAGCTTCTAAAGCTGGAGTTATAGGCTTAACAAGGAGGTTGGCTGTAGAGCTAGCGCCACATATTAGAGTTAATGCTGTGGCTCCCAGCTTTGTAGATACTGATATGACTAGAGATATATTATCTAACCCTGAAGAGAGAATGAGAATAGCAAATTTACACCCGCTAAGAGATATAGCTAAACCTGAGGATATAGCCGAGGCAATATTCTTCCTATCAACTAATGCTTCAAGATTTATAACAGGACATACATTAAATGTTAATGGTGGTAGATTAACAATCTAGATATTGAGACCATGGATATTAGACCTATACTTATTTTGGTTATAAAAATAAATAATACTTATAATCCCTTATCTTATTAAAAATAGATATTATGATATGGGTTATTTTATGAGATTTCAAAACTATACTTTCGGGCCTATATGGAGTGAAGAGGATGGTGGCGTTAGTTTTAATATCTACTCTGAGAATGCTAGTAAGGTTGAGGTTTTACTATACTCTCATAGTAATCAGAAGTATCCTAGGGAGATTTATAGTGCTAAATTTGATGGTAAGGGGTTATGGCATATATTCATATCTGGTGTTAAGCCTGGGGATCTCTACGCCTATAGAGTCTACGGTCCATATAAGCCGGAGTATGGTTTAAGATTTAATAGTAGTAAGATCCTCATAGATCCCTTTGCTAGAGCTGTATCTGGAGTTATACCCCTCTCATGGGATAACTCGTTATTCGACTATAGAGTTGATAGTTTAGAGTTAGGCCTAGTACCAAGTGATACTCCTGATGATGAGTTTATCCCTAAGAGTGTAGTTGTTAATCCTTACTTCAACTGGGATGATGACTGGGACGTTGGAACTCTCAGGGTTCCATGGGAGGAGACTATTATATATGAGGTTCACGTTAAGGGATTCACAAGACTTAGGATGGATATTGGGGAGAATATTAGGGGGACGTATGCCGGGCTAGCTTCTAAGAATATGCTAAGCTACCTTAAAGACCTAGGCGTTACTACCATAGAGCTCATGCCAGTACAAGCATTCATAGACCGTAAGCAGCTAGTTGATAAAGGTTTAAGGAATTATTGGGGGTATGATCCTGTAACTTTTACAGCAGTAGAGTGTAGATACTCTAGTAGTGGATGTAATGGTGAGCAAGTATTAGAGTTTAAGAGGATGGTTAATGAGCTCCATAATGAGGGTTTCGAGGTTATACTCGATGTAGTATTTAACCATACTGGCGAGGGGGACCACCTAGGGCCGACAATTAGTTTTAGAGGGTTAGATAATATAGTGTACTATATGTTGAATCCTAAAGACCCTAAATTATACTTAGACTATACTGGTACAGGGAATACTTTGAATACTAATCATCCAATGGTAGCTTGGATGATTATAGAAGCTTTAAGATACTGGGTTCAAGAGATGCATATAGATGGTTTTAGATTTGACCTAGCATCAGTGCTAGGTAGAGTAGGAGATAATGTGAGCTTTAGAGATACACTAGTAGAGTATATTGCTAGAGACCCCATACTATCTAAGGTTAAGCTAATAGTAGAACCATGGGATTTAGGCCCTAACGGCTACCAGCTAGGCTTATTCCCTAAGCCTTACTCTGAGTGGAACTCAGCCTATAGGAATACTATAAGGAGATTCTGGCGCGGCGAGCTTATACCTTATAAAGAGCTAGCATTAAGGCTTACAGGATCCCCGGATTTATTCCTATGGAATAGTAGGGGACCGTATTCATCTATAAACTATATCACCTCACATGATGGCTTCACGCTAGAAGACTTAGTAAGCTATAATACTAAGCATAATGAGGCTAATAGCTTAAATAATGAAGATGGAGAGTGGGAGAACTATAGCTGGAATTGTGGTGTAGAAGGTGAGACAGAGGACGAGCGTATACTAGCTTGTAGAGAGAGGCAGAAGAGGAACCTAGTAATAACACTACTTGTAAGTATAGGTACACCTATGATACTAGGAGGTGATGAGATAGGTAGGACACAGAGAGGAAATAATAATGCATTCTGCCAAGACAATGAAATCTCATGGTTCAACTGGGACCTAGATGGTAGAAGGAGGAGCTTTTTAGAGTTCTTTAAAGAAGCTGTAAGGAAGCGTAGAGTAATACCTATGCTTAAGAGGAGCCTGTACCTGGGGGGAGATGATATTCTATGGCTTAACTGTAGGGGTGAGAAGCTAGATGATAATAGTTGGAGTATTGGGGTAAACTGTATAGCTTATATATTAACTGATAAGGTTAAAGGTGAGAAGCTACTAGTGATATTGAATGGTGGTAGTGATAAGGTATTATTTAGAGTGCCTAGTGGTGTATGGACACTACTCTTAGCCTCGAGTAGAGACGTAGAGTATATTATTAAAGGTGGTGATAAGATAGTAGTAGATGGTAGGACAGCTCTAGTCTACTATAGTAGTTGAATTTACTATTACCTGATAATGCTTCTTATAATCTCTGCTAGTTCTTCAGCTAGCTTATCGGGATCTCCAGATATTACTCTCTTAAGCCTCTCTGGAGGTTTAAGCTCTCTTAGCTCAACTACTGTAGTTGCTGAGCCCTTAAATCCCACTTCTTCAGGTGCTAGTTCTAAGTCTGCTATAGTCCATACTTTTAGTTTAAACTCTCTCTCAGCCCATCTCTTCCTTCTGAAATCTGGGAATCTCGGCGTATTACATCCTAGTTCTACTGATGCTATGAATGGCATTTTAACCTCTAATATCTCATACCCTCCTTTTATTGTTCTCTTAATTCTAGCTCTCCCCTCCTCTATAATCTCTATTGCTGAGACGTATGTTACATGTGGTATTCTGAGCCATTCTCCAATACCTGGGGGTACCTGACCAGTGCCTCCATCACTACTCTCTTCTCCAGATAGTATAATATCATAGTCCCCTATTTTAGCTATTGCTCTAGCTAGTGTTAAGCTTGTTGGTAGAGTATCTGAGCCTGCTAGAGCTCTATCACTTATAAGTATAGCATCATCAGCTCCCATAGCTACAGCTAGCTTAATTAAAGGCTCCCATACCGGTGGGCCCATAGATACTGTTATAACTCTACCACCATACTTCTCTCTTAACTGTAATGCCATTTCAAGAGCATTCTTATCAGCTGGATTAATCTCATTCGTAGCTTTTGCCCTATCAATTGTCTTAGTTACTGGGTCGAATCTAATCTCTTCAGGTTTAGGAGTTATCTTTAGTGTAACAATAATATTCCTTAGAGGCATAATATCACCTCTTAAGCTTCTCTATAAGCCTAGGTAGTATTTCGAAAAGGTCTCCGATAATATAGTAATCTGAGAATTCTTTTATTGGAGCTTCTGGATCCTTATTAATAGATATTACCGTCTTAACATTCCTTATACCTGAGACGAAGTGTGGGGCTCCACTAGCTCCTACTATTATAGCTAGGTCGGCATTGAGAGATACTCCCGTAGACCCTATCTGTATGTCTCTAGGAGCTACTCCTATATCTGCTAGTGGCCTTGTAACACCAATATCTGCTGCTATAGTTTCTGATAGCTTCCTAACTAGCTCTAAATCACCCCCGGTACCCATCCCTGCTACTACTACTCTCTTAGACTTAGATATATCTACTACTTCTCTCTTAACTCTCTCTATAATCCTCATATTAAGCCTCTCTACTTCTACTTTATAATCGACAACTTCAACCTCAGCCTCGCTCCATAACTTCTTAGGTGTAAATACTCCTATTGCTACAGTAGCCATTTGAGGTTTACCTTTAATATTCTTAACAACAGCAACGATATTACCGCCAAAGCCTGGAACATGGCCTACTAGTAAGCCATCTTCATTAATATCAAGTTCTATTACGTGTGCTTGTAGTCCAGTCTTAAATCTTACTGCTAGTCTCCCCGCTAGATCTCTACCATTTCTAGTAGCACTTGCTAGGAAATAGTCTGGCTTACGCTCCTCTATAAGCCAGCCTACTATATCTGCATATGGCTCGCTTAGATATGTCTCGAGTATCTTATCTTCTACAACTATTACCTTATGTGCTCCATATCTCCCAAGCTCTCTAGCCTTATCTCTAATATTCCAGCCTAGTAGTATCCCGGTTACTAACCCGCCACTCTTATCAGTAATCTCTCTAGCTTTGGATAATACTTCTAGGGAGGACTCCTCTATTACACCATACTCTTGCTCTATGAAGACCCATATAGACCTCTCAGCGAGCACCATAGCTATTTACCTTAAGCTTTCTCTAAGAATCTCTACTACATCAACGACTCTAATAGAATACCTTACAATCTTGAGCTCGTCTTCAAACATCCTTATACAGTATGGGCATGCTGTAGACATGAGCTCAGCCTCTGTATTCTTAGCTTCAGTGAGTCTCTCTCTAGTTACCTTCCTACTCTCTATGTTCTCCATCCAGAAAGCTCCACCTCCTCCACCACAGCATAGACTATTCTCTCTATTATGCTCCATCTCTACAAACTTAACTCCATTAATATGCTGTATTATAGTCCTGGGCTCTTCATAGATATTACTCCATCTCCCTAGATAGCATGGGTCATGGTATGTTACTTTAGCGTTAAGGTTTCCAGGCTTAATCCTACCTGATGTTATGAGTTCTGCTATATACTGTGTATAGTGTAGTACTGGTGCTGGAGGCTTAGCTCCATACCTTGGGTATATATTCTTTAGCATATTATAGCAATGCGGTGATAATGTTAATATCACTGTTGGCTTAAGCTTCTCTAATACAGATATATTACTCTGAGCTAGCTCCTCTAAATAGTACTCTTCACCAGTATTATACACTACGTCACCGCAACAGTTCTCTCCTTCAAGTACTGATACTTTGATGCCAGCTTTTAATAGGACCTCTACTAGGCTTTTAGCAGCGTATTGTAGTCTCTTATCATAGGCATTCATACAGCAAGAGTATATAGCTGCTTCACCACTACTAAATACTTCTAGTCCTTTAGCCCAAACTAACCTCTCTCTCCTAGGAGCTCCTAGTGGATTACCATAGTCGTATATCTTCCAAAGACACTCAACTAGCCTCTCGGGTACACTCTTATTCTCATATAGCATTATTCTATAACCTCTAATAACATCACTTATTCTGACCCCTCTAGGGCATGTTACTTCACAGTACCTACATGAGAGGCATTTCCACGAGCTACCATCATCTAGTGCTCCTATCTGAGCCTTCCTCATAATAGTCCTTACAGGGAGTCCTGGAGATATAAGGCATGATGCCGTGCAGGAGCCACACTGATAGCATAGGTTAATTGTACCCCCACTAGCTCTTAGTAGCTTACTACGTAGGTCAAAGTCTATTCTTAACCTAGCCACCCCTACTTCACCTCTCTCAATCTCCTCATAGTCTCTTCAATCTCCTCTCTTGAAACCTTATTCTTAATCTCTTCTAGCTCATTCATAGTCTTAACAAACTCTGGTACATCTGGGGCTCCAAAGAGTCTTAGTATGAATCTCTCAGATCTAACACCTAGGCTTTCAAGCCTCTTCTTCCAGTGCTCAAACCTTCTAACAGTATGTTTATTGGCGTACTGGTAGTGACAGTCTTGTAGTCTACAGCCTGTTACAGCTACAGCTGGAGCTCCTAGCTCGAAAGCTTTCTTAACAAGTCTCCAGCTTACCCTACTAGAGCATGGTAGCCTTATTACCCTAGGAGATACCGCATATTGAACTTTAAATATTCCAGCATTATCTGCCGCTGCATATGAACACCAGAAGCATGTGAAAGCTATAGGCTTCTCCTCAGGAGACTCTCTTAGGATCTCCTCTACTTGAGCTAGAATCTCTTCTTCACCATAGCCTGGCATTGTTATAGCTCCTACTGGACACTCTGCAATACAGCTCCCGCAACCTTCACAGAGTGCTGGTATGACTTCGAAGTACTTCTTAACTTCTCCCTTAATAGCTCCATATGTACATACTCTAGCACATAGTCCACACTTTAAGCACTTTGTCTGGTCAATAACTGCTACTAAAGGCTCCTTCTCAATATAGCCTTTGCTTAGTAGAGCTATAGCCTTAGCAGCTGTAGCTAGGCCTTGAGCTATAGCCTCCTTAACATCCTTAGGGCCTTGAGCGGTACCAGCTATGAATACTCCTTTAACTGGAGTCTCTACTGGGCCTAGCTTAGGGTGAGCCTCGAATAGGAAGCCTTCAGGATCTTTAGGTATCTTTAATTGGACTATGAGCTCGTCTATTAGCGGGTTAGGCTCTAAAGCTGTAGCTAATATTATAGCATCTGCTGGAACCTCTACGTCAGCTCCTAGGAGCTCTTCTCTAACTATGACCTTCCCATCTTCGAATATTACATTCTCCTCTATAGGCTTTAAGCTATTAACTTTAAGGAATAGTACTCCCTCACTTGCAGCCTCTCTATAGAGGGCTTCAGCTTCAGGAGTATATGTCCTTATATCCTTATATACTACTATAACATTCTTGCCTCTCCTCTTAAGCTCTAAAGCTTGGTGTAGCATTGTAGAGCAGCAGTACCTACTACATCCTCTCTTATCATTCCTAGATCCAACACATGATATGAATACTATGTTGTTACCATTAATCTCGTATCTCAGCTTCTCAACATCTAGTAAAGTATACATGTTAGGCTTCTTACCGTAGCCTAGATACTCTGGTATATGTATATTAGACCCGGTAGCTATAATTATGGCTCCTACATCTAGGACTTCTCCATTACTAAGCTCTACTTTGAAGTTTCCAGCAAATCCCTCAACATTCTTAACAGTAGTGTTTAGGTATACTTTAACTCCACTAGATTTTACCTCTTCTATAGCTTCTCTTATAACCTCCTCTGCTAGGTAACCTTCTGGGGCTAGCTTGTATAGTTCTCTAAGGGTGCCTCCTAAGCTATCATTCTTCTCAACTAGGACTGCTTCTATCCCAGCTTTTGCTACTGTTGATGCAGCCTTCATACCTGCTACTCCACCACCTACAACTAGAACTCTCCTAGTCACGGGGAATATGTGTGGTTTGAGTGGTTTAAGCCTCCTAGCCCTAGCTATGGCGCTCTTAACGAAGTCTTTAGCCTTCTCTGTAGCCTCTCTAGGATACTTAGCGTGAACCCATGAGTCTAAATTTCTAATATTAGCCATCTCAACTAAGTATGGGTTGAGTCCAGCTTTCCTAGCAGCTGTCATGAATACTCCTAGGTGTGTTGCTGGGCTACATGCTGCTACAACAAGCCTATTAGCATTCTTCTCTCTAATAACCTTAGCAATGTAATCTACACTTGCTGCTGAGCAGGCAAACATTAAGTTCTCAGAGTGTACAACATCTGGTATATTTTTAGCATACTCTCTAACATCTATAACATCTATAACACCAGCAATATTAGTTCCACAGTGGCATACAAAGAATGCTACTCTAGGCTTCTCTATATCTCTTATAACATCCTCATACTCCTCCTTTGGTATCCTAAAACTCTTCACATGAGTTAAAGCTAAGGCTGCAGCAGCTCCAGCCTCTTGTACGGAGTCTGATATATCCTTAGGGCCTGCAGCCGATCCACACATATATACTCCGGGTCTAGTAGTCTCAATAGGGCTCCAAGGCTTCCGTGGCCTAAAGAATCCGTATTTATCAGTACCTATTCCAAAAATTTTTGCAGTATTTAAGTTTCCTTCAGGAGGTTCTGCTGGTGGAGCTATTACTATCATGTCGAAGAGTCTCTCGATAACCTTACCTTTTACTGTATCTTCATATACTGCTACTAGCTTACCATTACTATATTTTACTTTAGCTAGCTTACCTCTAACAACCTCTACGCCCTCATCTAGAGCTCTTTTAAGAAAACTCTCGAATCCTTTACCGAATGCTCTAATATCCATGAATAATGCTACAACTTCTTTTACTCCATGAGCTTTAGCTTGTAGAGCATGCTTTAGTATATACATACAGCAGAATCTAGAGCAGTACTCGTAGTATCTCTTATCTCTACTACCAGCACATGAAGCGAATAGTATACTCTCGACATGCTCTCCGTTACTAGGCTTTAAGACTTCCCCGTTTGTAGGTCCTGAGGCATTTAGTAATCTATCAAACTCTAGGCTTGTAAGAACGTCTGGGTATAATCCATAACCATATTCTTTAAACTTTCTAGCGTCTGCAAGCTTATAACCTGTAGCTAGGATTATTGACGCTACCTTCTTCTTAATAATCTTAGGGGTCATCGTGAAGTCTATAGCATTACGGTCACATACAATTTTACACCTATCGCAAGGCATGTATCCTGGAGGCTTATTGAGACAATGCTCTATATCTATAACATACCATCCAGGCTCTGCTTGAGGATATGGTAGGTATATAGCTTTCCTAATACTTGTACCATCTATAGGGTTAGGGACAGCTACAGGGCATACTTCTTCACATTTACCACACTTTGTACAATCACTTGTAACATATCTAGGCTTCTGTAAAATTGTAACCTCAAAGTTCCCCGGCTCTCCCTTAACGTCTATAACATCAGCTAATGTTATAACCTCAATATTAGGATGCCTGATAGTCTCTCCTATTAGTGGAGCCTCAATACATATAGAGCAGTCAAGTGTAGGGAATGTCTTATCGAGGAAAGCCATGATCCCCCCAATAGCTGGGCTTTTCTCAACTAGTATAACCCTTGCCCCAGCTGATGCTGCATCTAGAGCAGCTCTTATTCCAGTAATACCTCCTCCTATGATTAGTATAGTGTCTTGTCCTTCACTCTCCTCTATCTTATGCATATTAATGTGACCCCCAATTGTACTCATAACTTGACACCCTTGGCTAAGTTAACTCCCTCCATGTATGCTTTAAGATTTACATCTACTCTCCTCTTAACCCTAGCTTTGATGGCTGACATCATAGCATCTTCTGGTAGAAGTCCTAGTGTACCATTGAGGAAGCCTAGTAGGACCATGTTTGCAGACATTCTAAACCCTAGATTAATAGCTGTCTTAAATGCTTCAACTCCTAGCTGAGTTACATCCTCTCTAGGCTTAGGAGTTACTGTATCCTTCTCATATATTATGAGGCCCCCGCTAACTACATTCATATACTCTAAATCATATGTCTCCTGTGTAGTAGCAACTAGTACATCTGGATTATCAAATATTGGGAAGTCTATGGGCTCCCTCGATACTATTACATCAGCTCTACTCCATCCACCTCTCTGAGCTGGGCTATACGCTATAACCATAGTAGCCTCTATCCCAGCAAATTGAGCTGCAGCACTACCAATAATATTACCCATTAGGAGTATCCCGTGGCCTCCAGCCCCGATGAGTCTTAGCCTTATTTCACCTTGAGGAATCTTCATTACTTACCACCTCTAGCCTTCTTAATAATCTCCATGTACCTAGTCTGATATGATGGCTTTACTCTATTAACAAAGTTCCCAACCACTATAGGCTTCTTAGGATCTCTAAGGTCAATATCGATCTTTGATAAGTCTGCTTCATGGTCTATCACTACTCTCTCTCTTAGTAGCTTCAACATTTCAAGAGGTGGGAGATTATTCATTTCACCATATATTAGGCATGGCGATACTATTTCTACTATCGCGAATCCATCAACCTTAAACATCTTCAATATAGCATCTACAAGCTCTTTCGTATGTAATGGTGTCCATCTAGCTACGAAATTGGCCCCAAGAGCTGCAGCTAGGTATGGGACGTTAAATGATCCCTCTATGAATCCATAGGGTGAAGTTGTAGTTATAGCTCCTAGTGGTGTTGTAGCTCCATACTGGCCTCCAGTCATACCGTATATGAAGTTATTGATTAATATAACATTTATATCATCATTTCTCCTTATTGCATGTATGAAGTGGTTCCCGCCTATAGTGAGTATGTCCCCATCACCACTAATCACTGTAACTTCTAAGTCTGGCTTAACACTCTTCAACCCTACAGCTACAGGTATAGGCCTACCATGTAGTACGTGGAGACCGTCTAGTTTAAGGTATCCCGGAGCTCTCGCAGCACAACCTATACCAGAAATTACTACATGTTTCTCCTCAGGGATACCCGACTTAAGGACTGCTTCAGCATAGCATTTAACAACTGTTCCTATACCACAGCCAGGGCACCATATATGTGGGAATCTCTCAAGTCTAAGTAGCTTCTTAACCTCCTCAGATCTAATAGTCGTTACTCTTAGACTACTCACCTAGGGTACACCTCCTTTATTTTTAGTAAAATATCTGAGGGTCTTGGGACCTCTCCAGGAGCCCATGGCATAAAGTGTATTTTAGTAATATTGTTATAGTATTCCCTGATAACTCTAACTATTTGCCCCATGTTAATCTCAACTACTAAGAGCTCAGCACCTCTATCTACATGCTCTTTTAGGCCCCAGTAGGGGAATGGCCATGCAGTTATAGGTCTAAATAAGCCTACTTTTAAGCCTTCTCTTCTAGCCTCTTTAACGGCTCTCCTAGCAGCTCTCGAGGTTATACCGTAAGCTATTATTATGAGCTCTGCATCGTCAGCTAGGTAACTCTCATATCTACCAATTACTTTCTCGTTTTCTCTAATCTTAGCTACTAGTCTTGAAACTAACTTTCTTGAGATATTATGACTAGTAGTTGGGTATCCTCTATCATCATGAGTTAGACAAGTTACGTGGAATCTATATCCTTCACCTGCTGCAGCCATAGGCGGGACTAGGTATCTGCTATCAAATGGCAGATATTCTTCAGGTGGAACCTCGGGCTTTCTCCTAACTACTATTTTTATCTCCTCATATGGTGGAACTTCTATCTTCTCTATCATCTGCCCTACACGTTGATCTGTTAATACTATGACTGGAACTCTATACTCCCATGCTGCATTAAATGCCTCAATTGTTAAGTCAAACATCTCCTGAACACTGCTTGGTAAGTATGCTACAATCTCATAGTCTCCATGACTTCCCCACTTAGCCTGCATTATATCACCTTGGCCTACTAGTGTTGGTAAACCTGTTGATGGTCCACCTCTCTGGACATCAACTATAACAATTGGGGCTTCAATCATAAACGCGCATCCTATGCCTTCCTGCATTAGTGAGAATCCGGGTCCAGAAGTTGCAGTCATAGATTTGACGCCTCCATAAGCTGCACCTATTAATGCCATAATACTAGCTATTTCATCCTCAAACTGTATGAAAACTCCACCTACCTGCGGTAGCCTCCTAGACATATGCTCTGCTATCTCATTACTTGGAGTTATAGGGTAGCCAGCATAGAATCTACACCCAGCTATTAGTGCTGCCTCAGCACTAGCAATATTACCCTGCATAAAGTAAACTCCAGGCTCAAGTAGAGCCTCCTTCTTCTCAACAGCCTCTAATAAGCTAATCCTCTCAGCCAATCCACTCCACCTTATAACTCTGTGAGGACTCTTCAACTACATGTATAGCAAGCTCTGGACACACACGCTCACACATACCACAATTAACGCAAGAATCCTCCATACCGGCCTTAACCCTCGGATACTGGTAACCCCAAGTATTAACAGAATCAGAGAACTCTAAGACACCAATAGGACAAAACTCAATACAAAAACCACAACCCTTACACCACTCAACCTGGACAATAGGCTTACCTACAGGCTTCAAAACTTTCTTTAGATTAAAGGGAATACGATCTTTAACAGGCACAATTATAATACTCGGATTCGCCTTAGTCAATTTTTAAGAGCCACCCTCTTAGTAGTTATTAATCTAGAGCTTAAATTTAAATATATAAATAATAATTCTAAACTATAAATAAAAGTAGAGAATTCAAAAATAAGATTAAGTTATTATAAGATGAATTAAAACTTTAATAGCAATTCTAAAGGACTACCACTACTATCCCTAACCTCGAATCTAATACAAGTCTCTATAGTATGATTTGAGCTGTTTCCTTCTTTATGTTTTAAGGGATTGCTCATAGTCTTTGCTTATATGAGGGCTGTCTCCTAGAGCTTATAAGTTATGGGAACTTACATAGTTGGTGGTGCCCTCAGGGTTCCAAGATCTGTAGTGTAGTGAATGTAAACGACTAAATGGGAGCCTCTACAGTGAGGGGCTTTGAGAAGTCTATTGAGAAGCAGATGGTTAAGAGGCTGGGTGCGTGAAAGCCTATGAATAACCATCTGCTGAGAAACTGTGACTATTATCTAGTATTCTCCGAGCTCTTTCTTATATATATCTGCTAGTTTTTCACCCCAGTTATCTATGTCTCTTAGTCTTCCTAGGAAGAATCTCAGGATTGGTGGTTCATGTACCCATTGTAGTCCTTTTATTACTTCTCTGTTCTCGTATAGCCATGTTACTCTATCTATTAAGTAATCTGAATGTGATTTCAGGTATGTTCTTCTCGGGAATGCTATTCTTACTAGCTCTAGGTCTGGGTATATCTCTCTCCCATCTTTACCTCTATCCATTGATAGTGCTCCTCTCTCCATTGATCTAATACCTGATGCTATGTAGATTGCTGCTGCCAGTGATCCTGCAGGGTATTCGCTTCTCTTAACGTGGGGTAAGAATTCTACTGCGTCAATGTGGACTCCTAAGCCTCCTGGTGGTAGTATTACTGGTATTCCTCTTTTATCGAGCTCTCTAACAGTATAATTTATTAACTCTAGCTCTGACCCTATAAGACTCTCGTCAATCATTTCTCTTAGTCCTACGGCCATTGCTGCAACCTCTTTAATACTCATGCCCCCATATGTTAAGAATCCCTCATATACTGGTATATGGACAATTAATCTCTCGTAGAGCTCCCTATTACTGGTTGCTATTAGGCCTCCCCTAACTGATGGCGCTTTCCTGGCACTCATATATAGTAAATCAGCGTGGCTCACGAACTCTTTAAGTATGCTAGCTAAGCTTTTAGACCCGTAACCTGGCTCTCTCTCCTTTATATAGTATACGTTCCAGTCTATCATACTAGCGTCTAGTATGAGTGGGACATTATATTTATCGCAGAGCTCTCTCACCTCCCTAATATTCCTCATAGATACAGGCTGCCCTCCGAGGAGATTAGCTACAGCTTCTATCCTAACAAATGCAACTCTACCACTAGACCTTCTAAGAATATCTTCAAGCTTCTCAATATCAATATTACCTTTAAATGGGTACATACTCCTCCTATCTAGGGCCTCCTTAACTGGTATCTCTACTATCTCGCCACCAGCAAGCTCTATATGGGCTTTAGTTGTTGTGAAATGGTAATTCATAGGTACAATACTACCTTGCTTAACGAGAACCTTAGATATGATATGCTCAGCAGCTCTACCTTGATGAACTGGTATAACATACTTAAAACCCATAAGCTCCTCTATAATACTTGAAAGCTCATAATACGACCTACTACCAGCATATGCGTCTTGAGCAGATAGCATAGCTGAGATCTGCTTATCACTCATAGCATTAACACCACTATCAGTAAGCATATCTAGGAATACATCATCAGCCTTTAAGAGGAAAGTATTCCAGCCAGCTTCTCTAATAGCCTTAAGCCTTAAATCGATGGGAGGGAGGCTTAACTTCTCAAAAACCCTAATCCTAAACCCATCAACCTTGAGGAATCCGCCATTACGAGACTTAACAATAATCAAGTTAAACACCTAGATGTAACTGATATATAATACTTATAAATCTGCTACTAGATAATAAATCTTAATAGGATGACTGAGTTATTGTAAGCTGAGTGATGATGTAGTGGCGGCTGGAGGACCTCTCTTCACTTTACTAGTAGTAGGCTCACGTAGAATCCTGGTGTATCGTGTATGTGTGGGTAGAATCTATACCCGTAGCTTGTCTTTAATCCTCTCCTTGGCTTATAATCTGGGTCTTCTAGCTTAAATCCTATGCTTAATGCATACTCTACTATCTTCTCATTCTCTATTAATGTTAGTGTGCATGTTGAGTACACTAGTCTACCTCCAGGCTTTAGTATCTTATATGCTTCTCTAATAAACTGCCTCTGGTACTCTGACATTACTATAGAGTCTCTTAGTGTCTTTTTATCATATATCTTAGGTATAACACCTAGATCTGTACATGGTGGATCTATTATTACAGCATCTACATGGCCGGATAAGCTTCCTAGTAGTTTGCTTGCATACCTTGAATCTCCAGGTATTACCTTGACAAAGTCTAAGCCTAGCTTACCTAGTGTCTCCTTAAGCTTCTCTACCTTAGATCTCCTATCAATAGCTATAATAGTACTCTTTGGTCCTACAAGCTGTGCTATATGGCTAACTTTACCTCCAGGTGCTGCTGTCATATCAATAATTAATTCTCCAGGCTTAGGGTCTAGTATCTTAGCAACATACATCGAAGTTATACTCTGACCATAGACTAGGCTATTATAGCCTGGTAATTCTGATATTATTGGAGCCTTGTATTGGGAGTTAGTAATCTTAATAAAAAGCCCTCTACGAGTCTTTAATGCTTCACTAGAGCTCACTACTGCAACCCCGGACCCTACAGGTACACCGTTTGGAGAGTATACTGTGACTGTATCTCCAGGACTAATATTATCACTATATAATACTCCTGGAGCGTAGAGATTACTACCAAGCATGACAGACTCTGACGCTCTCTTATCAGCTAAAACAATCTTATCATATATATCGATCTTGAAAGGTCCCTCTATAGGAGCCCATAGAGCTTCAGGTATCTCCTCATCTCTATAGAATTCTAATCCAAAACTACTCAATAATTTAAGGTAGTAGTCTACATTAACTTTCAACGTATTAACTCTAATATACATCCTAGAAGAAGGCTTAACTAGACCCCTAACTATCTTACAAGCCGGCTCAGTAGTGTTATCTAAATGCTCCATTAACCCAATATCATACTCTAGCGGAGTCCCACAAGATCCCTTATTAGAGGAGTTCTTACGTAGAGCTATGGTCAACTCATTGACCCCTCATCAAAGGCCTCGAGAGGCCTCCGCCTATGTCGGCCATATCATCCCGTAATTTAATTAGATTCTGAGACCTAAATGCCTATCTAAAGCTCAGCGTTTGCACCCAACTTCATTAGGCTTAACTTATGTTAGCCTTCAGTAGTTCTTTAGAATTCCTCATTCCCTTATAGATTATGTTCTCTGAGGGGTTTTATGTATTCTATGATAGTGTAGTGGTTTGGTTTAAATGGTAGTGTTACGGTTTTAAAGCTAAAACTATAGTATTATAAATTGGGATTTAAATGTCTATGCGAGATCTAGATTTTAAGGTAGTTGCTGAGACATTCCAAGCTATGGAGAGGATTAGTGCTAGAACTCAGCTTACACTAGTACTAGTTAAATTATTCAAGGATAGCCCAGCTGATGTTATAGATAAGACTATATACCTTATACAGGGGAAGCTAGGCCCAGACTGGAAGAGTATTCCTGAGCTTGGTGTTGGAGAAAAGTATCTAGTTAAAGCTATTAGCTTAGCTTATAGGGTTAGCGAAGACTCTGTCTATAAAACGTTTAAGGCTATAGGTGACCTAGGAGAAGTTGCTGAGAGGCTATGTAGGCAAGCTCGCGGTAAGGGACCTGTAGGATTAGCTAGCTTTATGGCTGAAACGCGTAGGAGGCTAGCAGTATCTAGGGTTTACGATACACTTCTCAGGATAGCTTATGCTGAGGGTGAGGGGAGTAGAGATATTAAGATTAAGCTTACAGCTGGTCTCTTAGCAGATGCTGAGCCGATTGAGGCTAAGTATCTCGTAAGACTAATAGAGGGTAGGCTTAGAGTTGGTGTCGGGGACGCCACTATACTTGATGCACTCTCTATAGCATATGGTGGTGGAGCTCAGGCTAGACCAATAGTTGAGAGAGCATATAATCTAAGATCTGATCTAGGAATGATAGCTAAGATACTATCAAGTGAGGGTATTGAGGCACTCTATAAGATAACACCTAAGGTTGGAATACCGATAAGGCCTATGCTAGCTGAGAGAGGTAAAGAAGCAAGTGAGATTATAAATAAGGTTGGTGGTAGTGCAATAGTAGAGTATAAGTATGATGGTGAGAGAGCCCAGATACATAAAGAGGGGGATAAGATTACAATATTCTCTAGGAGACTAGAGAATATAACATTCAGGTACCCAGACGTAGTAGATTTAGCTAGGAGCTATCTTAAAGCAGAAGAAGCTATAGTTGAAGGTGAGATAGTAGCCTATGACCCAGATACTGGAGAGCTAAGACCATTCCAGGAGCTTATGCATAGGAAGAGGAAGTATGAGATTGAGAAGATGGTTAAAGAAATACCAGTTAAAGTATACCTATTCGATATACTATATAAGGATGGGTTAGATCTAACAGTTAAACTCCTACCTGAGAGGAGGAGAGTTCTAGAAGAGACTGTTATTAGAACAGAGAATTGGACAATAGCAGATTACATTAAAGTATTAAACCCAGATGAGCTCAATAAATTCTTCTTAGAAGCTATATCTGAGGGAGCTGAGGGAGTCATGGTTAAAGCTATACATGAAGATAGCATATACACTGCAGGCGTCAGGGGATGGCTATGGATTAAGTATAAGAGAGATTATAGGAGTGAAATGATAGATACAGTTGATCTAGTCGTAGTAGGCGCATTCTATGGGAAAGGCAAGAGGGGAGGAAAGCTTAGCAGCCTCCTAATGGCAGCATATGATCCTAAGACTGATACTTTTAAGACTGTATGTAAAATGGCTACAGGCTTCACAGACGAGGAGCTTGACAAGATGAATGAAATACTTAAACCACACATATTAAAGCATAAACATCCAAGAGTAGATTCTAGAATGAAGCCAGATGTCTGGATAGAGCCTGTCTATGTAGCCGAGGTTCTAGGAGCTGAACTTACACTATCACCAGTACACTCATGCGGCTTAGATAGAGTAAGAGAAGGTGTAGGCATATCTATAAGATTCCCTAGGTTCATTAGGTGGAGAGATGATAAAAGACCTGAAGATGCAACAACTGAAGATGAGATAGTAGATATGTACTTAAGGCAGCTGAAAAGAATTGAAGAAGAGCCAGCAACAGAGCAAACGTAAGAAGATATACATCGATATAGTTAGGCAGAGATACAACATAATATTCAACCTAGCACTAGCAGAAGCTAGAAAAGGAAACTATGAAAGAGCCCGCATGCTATGCAACTATATGAAAGCTATGGCTACCAGAACTAGAGTCAGAATACCTAGAGAGCTTAAAAGGAGCATATGCAAAAACTGCAACCTCCCCCTCATACCTGGCGTTACTGCAACTATAAGATTTAGAAGCCAGAGCAGAAGATTCTCCTATAGAGTAGTAAAGTGCAAAGCCTGCAGCTACATACACAGATACCTATATTCTTCAATTCCCCTTAAGAAGTTTCAACACTAGCACGTGCCCGTTCTTCACTTTCTATTCCCTTTAGGGAGTTTCATAGTAGCGCAGTATATAAATATAAGCAACGCATCTGCTGATTACTTTCTATTCCCTTTAGGGAGTTTCTGTTTATGATTGAAAACAACAACATCATGATATCGCTAATTAAACTTTCTATTCCCTTTAGGGAGTTTCTTTTCCACTATTTTTTCCA
>Ga0209394_1000828_pt1 | contig 21227 bp, 21 predicted proteins | sample JNZ201metaG_FD_184122 | JGI IMG/M metagenome (GOLD analysis project Ga0209394, IMG submission 184122) | Hot spring microbial communities from Jinze hot spring, China to study Microbial Dark Matter (Phase II) - JNZ 20120812A (SPAdes) (version 3) ... | reverse complement strand
TTCTCCATCAGACCCCCCACTCATCAATGTTCGCATATCTTTTGATAACTCCCACTCATCAAGTAAAATATTTAAGGTTTAGTTATTGTCTTATTGTTTGTGTTTTTTGTCTTATTTTATGTGTTTTTTGTTCTTTTATGTGGTTAAGTGTTTTGGTTATCTCAATTTTATATTGGTGATTAGGATGTTTCCTAGGAGTGTTTGGGATTTTGTTAGGAGTTTTGGTGAGAGGGGTTTTTATGAGGTTAGGGGGTGGAGGTTTGATTTTGTTGGGCCTAGGTTTAGGTTTAGGCCTAGTGTTTCTGATATTACTAGTATTTGTCCTAGTAGTCGTGATGTTTATTTGAGGAAGGTTAGGGGGTTGAGGGGTGAGTCGAGCTCTATGGTTTTTGGTAGGCTTGTTCATGAGGCTTTCCTATATCCGTTTAGTTTTAGGGGTAGTTTGAGTGATTTGCCCTCTAGGTTTAGGGGGTACCTTCGTTCCTTTAGGGTTGATGATGGTACTAGGAGGCTTTTGTGGGGTGTATTTGAGAGGGCTTTAGAACTTTACGCTACATCTAGGGTTGATGGTATTTCTGTATCTGTTGAGCCTCTTATTCCTGCTTCAGCTATAGGTCTATCGGATTATGTGAGGCCTGATGCTCTAGTTGGCTTTATCCCAGTAGAGATTACAACCTCTGGAGAGCTAGAGAAAAAGGAGTTAGCTATTACAGCCTATGCTCTATCTATTGAGGCTTGGATTGGGCACCCTATTGACTATGGTGTTATATCTCATATATCATTCAATGGTGATATTAGGATTAATTGGAAAGTAGTTAATGTTGATGATAGTCTTAGGAGGAAGTTCCTAGATGTTAGGGATCGAGTTGCTAGGATGATAGAGTATAGTGAGGATCCAGGCATTGCCGCTAATTGCCCGAGCTCATGCCCCTTCAGGGGTATATGTTATGGAGTTACTCCTAGTGGATCCAGGATCTAGAGTCTATGTAAGGAGAGATTCCATCATTATCGGTCTTAAGAGTGGTAAGAGAATTCAAGTTACTAGTGACGTAGACCAGATTATAGTAGCTTCATCTAGAGTATCAATAACATCTAAGGCTATACGCTTAGCGTCTAGGCTAGGAATCGATATAGTATTCTTAGACTCGAGAGGAGATGTAGTAGCAAGAGTATACCCACCTATAATCAATAAGACTGTTATGGCTAGAATAGGGCAGTACTCGAGTGTTAATACAAGCTTAGCTAAAGCCATGATTAGAGAGATAGTATACTCTAAGATACATAACCAGGCTCAAGTTCTTAAATATGTTGGAAAGAGTAGGAGAGAAGATAGGATAATTGAAGGGGGATGGGAGGTTGAGCATACAGCACAAGAGATCCTGGAAATACCTATAGATAAGGTAAACCCAGAAGACATTAGGAGTATTGAAGCTAAAGCAGCTAGAAGATACTGGAGTATAGTCTCAGAGCTATTACCTGAGAGTTTAGGCTTTAAGGGTAGAGATCCAGAGGGTATAGATGTATTTAATATTGCTTTAAACTATGGTTACGGTATACTCTATGCTGAGTGTGAGAAAGCATTAATACTAGCAGGTTTAGATCCATATTTAGGCTTACTCCATACACTTAAAAGTGGAAGGCCATCACTAACATTAGACTTTATAGAAATGTTTAGAGCCCCCATAGTAGATAAAGCCCTCATAGTCAATGCTCATAGACTCCAGCAAGTAAAACTCATAAATAATATCTTAGAGTATGAGTCTAGGAAGCTAGTAGCATCAATAGTCCTTGATAGTCTCTACTCAACAACTAGATCATCTAAGAGGCGTAGAGCTCTAAGATTTAAGGATCACGTGAGACTTGAAGCTCAAGATCTTGCAGACGCGTTTAGATCTGGAGAGCCATACCTAGGGTTTAGAGTGATCTTCTAATGCCCTACGTGGTAGTAGCTTACGATATATCAGATGACATTATCAGGTCTAGAGTATCAGAGAAACTCAAATCAATGGGATTCACGAGAATACAGAGGAGTCTCTACGTGAGGAGAGGAGGAGCATATGAGGCTAAAGAGGCTGCTAGGGCTCTAGCTAGAATTATAGACTATAAGACAGATAATGTCATAGTCATGGTAGTCCCTTGGGAGTCTCTTGAGAGAGCTTTTAAACTTGGTGTATTTAGCTATGCTGAGTCGATTTCCGGATATGCAATACTATAGAATACCTGTAACTTTAATTAAAGAGTATGCATACTGCCCCCTAATAGCATACTATAAGGTATTCCTGATAGTAGAGCCTCCTACAGAGTCTATGATGTATGCTAAGGAGAAGATAGATAGGAGCCTTGTCGAGGCAAAGCTTAGAGGAGAAGGTGTAGATGGAGAGATCCTATGGTCTATACCTGTAGAATCTAGGAGACTCAACATTCGGGGTATTGTAGATCTAGTAGTTGTTAATGGTTTTAGAGCTAAAGTTGTTGAGGTGAAACTTATAACTTCGAGAAGGAGTCTTTGGAAGAGGTATAGGCATCATATAGTTCAGGTTGTAGCATATGCTATAGCTGTAGAGGAGACACTCAAAGTTGTTGTAGATGAAGCTATTATAGTGCCTTTAGAGAGAGGAGGTATGGTTAGGATTAAGCTGACACCTCCTATTAGAAATTATATATTTATGCTAGTGAGGGAATTTGAAGAGATGGTGAGAAGTGCTGTTAAGCCTAGGGGGACTATTGATAAGGTTAAGTGTAAAACTTGCTTCTATAAGAAGATATGTAGTCTAGCTTTGAATAACCCTATGGGCAATCATGGCTCCTAATGGAGTTAAACTATATAGATAGCCTTTACCTCTAATCTCAAATTTTACTAGCCCAAGGTCTAAGAGCTTCTTAAGTCTTCTAACAATAACAGTCCTTGACAAGCTAGTCTCATCTACGATACTCCTAACTCTAGTCCTCCCCCTCCTAGCTATAGCTCTTAGAACATCATAGTCTTGAGCTGAGATATTAACGAGCTTAGGGACTACTGGGATCTCAATATATGAAGCTGGGATGCTGACAGCTCTACTCTCAACTTCCTCCTCAATCTCTATCCTAATCTTCTCAACATTAACACTAATAATTGAGCTAATAGACTTTAAAGCCATAGCAGTTATCATTAAAAGAGTACTTAGCCACCTGAACCCACCGCCTACGAGAAAAATAGTAGTACAGGGGGCGTTATCTTCAATAAAACTCCTAATGATAGCAACATTCTCCTCAAAAGACCTCGCAGGATCTAGCCAGAGCTCTCTAATAGATAAACCTAGCTCACTTAGCCTAGATGAGAGTATACTCATAGCCTCCTCAGCACTACTCTCCCTAGGCTCAGAGTTAACTAGAATAGCATAGTCTCCAGGATAAAAGCCAACACCATAAAATCCTCTCAAGACACGACGCCAGTTAAACCCGACGCCAGCAATAATAACTCTACTCAACACAACTACCATAACATGTATAGTTAGAGGGGATTAAAATTATGAATGCTCACTGGGATTATGCTAGGTTAAACTTATAACTATATACTAGCTAGGTTATAGGGGGGCTGGTGTAGTGTCTGCTGGTGTTGAGGTTTGAGTAATGTTTCTGGACGTGCCTATGTTATTTATGCTAATTTTAGGGTTTTGAGGAGTTTTCCAGTTATTTCTTGGAGCGGCTCTTTCGTCTCTAGCCTTATATACTCTACTAGTATTAGGCCTCTATCTGTTTCTCCACTCTATGTTGACGGCCGCCTCCTTCTTAGTGGTCGTTTAATTGGTAATAAGGTTTCTTCGAGGATTATCATTGAGGGTTCTAGTGTATCTTTTAGGGTTTCTCTTCTTACTGAGAAGTCTCTTGACTCTATACTATCAGAATTTAGAGTTCTCGAGTCTAGGGGTTTAAGACTCGAGTCTTTGAATTTTGAGGAGGTTAGGCTACCTAAGGATCCTCTAGGCTTAGATGGTGATAGGTTTAATGTTACTATAGAGTATGCTCCAACAATATTCACATTCAGGTCATGGAGGGTACTATATCCTTCACCACAAAGACTAATCTATAGTGCTGCACTCACAGCATCAAGATTAACTAACGTAGACTTAAGGAAGACTGCCCGCAAACTATTAAAGCATATAGAGCTAGTAGGACCACCTAGAACAATAGTTGAAGAGTATAGCATTGGGAAGAAAGATGGTAAAGAGAGGATACTAAAAGCATTTAGAGGAACAGCAACATACGGAGTATATGGAGTAAAGAATGCTGAGATATTCATAGCACTAATAAAACTAGCAGAGAAGACAAATATAGGGAAGAGTAGAGGAGTAGGATTCGGACAAATAAAACTAAAATCAGTAACAACACTAAAAGACTTAAAAACCTATAAATCTACACAACCAGTATAGAGGGCATAGCTGTGAGCTCATGCATCACTGCTAGCTTCGGCTTCGACATAGACTTTATATTCAGGAGACTTAAAGAAGATAATGTGAAGAGACTTATATGCCTAGGAGTTAAGGTTGATGCTCAAAACTGGGCTAGAGTTGAGAAGAGCTTCTCCCTCGTAAAACACTACTGTGAAGCTGTTAGAATCCATTGTAGTCTTGAGAGTATTTCCCCGGGATCTATAGTCCGGGAGATTAGGAGTATTCTAGCAAGTGAGCTAGAGAACTGTGAGAGTTTAGAGTTATTTCTCACAGGAGGGCCCAGAATTCTAGTTATTGGGAGTCTACTAGCAGCAATATCCCTACCTGAAACTCTATCTACACGTATTAATGTGAGAGTAGAGGGGGAAGCCTTCGAAGCTATATTAAAATTCAATACTGGAACATTAAAGCAATACCTATCACTCGACGATATTAGTAAGAGAATTGTAGAAGCTACAGTAGATCCTAAGAGGGTATCAAATATCATTAGGGAAACTAATCTACCAAAATCAACAGTTTATAGGAGGATTGAGAGACTCACAGCCTCAAGAATCTTAGAAAAGAAGGATGAGAAGGTATACGTCGCAGAAGAGAATTTAAGAAAACTTATAGATATTATAAGAGGGTAAATCTATGAGAGTATACTTTATAGACTAGAATTTACCTAATCCCATAACATCAACCTCGTATACATAATAGTAAGTATTATTCATGAAACACTAAAATTTATATAATTCCTTAATTAATACTCTAAGAGTGAGTTTATAAGGTGGGAATATGGAAAAACCTAAAGTTACCGAGGCTCCCGAGAGGAGAGAGTTTAGGAGGGGAAATGCATTAGTTGAAATATTAGCTTTCTTCGCTGCACAGAGAAACTATGGTTACATAGATAGGATAGGTAACGCTCTCGATGAGATAACAGTCTATGAAGCAATTAAGGATGCACTCAGAGACTACCATTCTCTCTGTAGTGATAAGCCTGCTCAGGATAGAATCGTTGAGGTTAAAATAAGAGAAACTACTTTCAAGCTAAGATGTCCAAACATTGAACCAGAAGATCTTGAGGAAAGCATTTATAAGTTTATAGGGCACATTAAGGGGAAGAGTGGCTATGACATAGTTAAAGAGACTCGCAATCTACATGTAGAGGTAATGTCTAGGAAAGCTACTATCTTCGAAGAACTGCTTATACGAGAATCTAGTGGGTGATGAGCTGTGTCTTTAGGAGATGCTATAACCCTATCACTTTCAGGTAGATTCCTAGTTAATGTTGAAGCTCTAAATATGGTTGAGAGTGTCGGCAACGTTACTAGGCATAGGAGAGCACCTATAGCTATGCACTCAGATGGTAAGTATGCTGTAGTCTACGTACCAGTAGCTAGCGGAGAGTCTATAGCATACCACTACCAGAAACTACTAGCTAACATAGCTAAATCCATGGATCTTAATGTCACTGATTTAGATATTCAAGGCTATTATCTAAAGTTCTCTGATAATGAGATCATTAAAAGCTGGTATAAAGAAGTTGCTGATGTAATAAATGTTGAGGATCCATGTAGTATTGAAAGGAGACTAGTTAAGGCTAGTGTAGTAGCTGATGTTGGCGGATTCCTATATACGGATAAGTCAGTTAAGAGGACATCTAGGGTAAGGTTTAGTTACCTTGTTCCATCACTTGATGCTGTGACTTCTGGAGTTGCAGTCTCATACCCACAATTCCATGTGAGATACGCTCCACCACAGGCTTCTGAAAAGCAGGCTTTATATTATGTTGAGAGTAGTAGTGCCCTCTATACACTTTCATCAGTTCTAGTGGCATCTGATATTGCGAGGCTAGAGTATTGTAGTGGGGAGAGTGAGCTAGTAAATGAGAAGATTAAGAGGGTTGATGCTGCTCTAAGAGCACTAGTAGCGTTAATTGATGGGCTATCATTTGGGGCTAAGAGGTCTAGGTATCTACCAATATGGGATGTTAGGAGTTTGATAGTCTCTGTATCTAAGGGACCAATAGAGTTTACAGTATCACCCGCGTCTGATAAGAGTTACATCAAGAAAACACTTAGTAGAGTTAAGGTAGTAAAAGAGAAGCTAGGCTTAACAATTAAAACATTCATCTACGATGGCGAGGGGGTTGAGATTCCTAAGATTCAAGGAGTTGAAGTAGAGACTTGTGAGACACATACTGAGGCGTTAGCGAAGGCAAGCTCCTACGTCATAGGGCTATTATCGGGAAAGGAGCCTAAAGTATCTCCCTAAAGAGAGTAGATAATAAAGGGAATAGATAATAAGGTGTAATATCTTGTCCGCCCTAAGACTTTTTTATGCTAATATAACCCTCCACTGGGGATTCATAGTAAGGATTCCTGGTGCTACAGCGGCTCAACCAGCATTGGCTATAGTTCCACCTACAACTGTTGTCGGTGCTTTCGCAGCATCTCTCCTAAGAGCTTTGGGGCATAGTGAGGGAGATATAAGTATTATGAGACATACTGTGAGTAAGTCTGGGAGGCGTAAGAAAACATTAAGTATTGAAGCAGTCTTATCCCCAGTTTTCCAGGATATACTAAATTCAACGATAGTTGCTTCTATGGGTTTACATCCACAGAGTGAAGGACCTGGAGTGAGTGTTATTATGGAAGCCTCACGGATCTTAGCTGCACCCTATAAAACAGGAGGAAGTTGGGAGAAAGCAGTTAAAGCAAAACCATATACTTTAGAATTCTATAAGAATGCTATAACTATGGCTCTCCCCGTTCAGGCCGTAGGTGCGGCTTACGCTCCATCTACAATAATTGACCTTGTTTGGGTTGTAGATGCTGGTAAGCTTACTAAAAGCCTCCCTGGAGGGGGCATTAAGGTTAGCGATATAGATGATATAGGCCTTAGTGTGGCCTACGGGGTTACTAGACTAGGCTCAAAGGAGGGGATATGCTCAGTAAATGCTGCATGTTACATTGAGGATCCGCCTATGGTTAATGTAGATAAACTATTCCAAGCACATACATATGTTCCAGCAGAGTGCGTTGACCCACAGGATATAGGGTTAGTCTCAAGGATCAGGCTATGGGATCTAAGCTATAAGTCTGCAGAGTACTATGTCCCAAGGAATACTACATTAACACTAGCTTATCCTCCAAAGACTGAATATGATATACCATATTATAAGTTAAGAAGTAACTGTGTAGCGTATCGCGTAGTACCAGATAAATGTAGTGAGATTAGAGAGTTAAGAGGCGTAGAGTGGGTTGTAGCTGCTGGGTTGAGAGGTGGAGCAAAATGAGTGTAACGATCCCCCTATACCCTGAAACCCTATTTGGATACTACTTACAGCTTACTGCACTAGCGCTTGGAGGCTGGAGAGGACCGGTTACCGGTCAGATCGTAATTAATGATCCAAATGAGTATGTTAACCTAGTAGAGAACGCTAGAAATCAAACCATATGGATCAGGTTAGGAGGCCTAGAGTCACGTGAGAGAGTGTGTGAGAGATTAAAAGGTCCAAATCTTTATGGACAAGATTATGGTATCCTTAGAGAAGTGAATCTTTTAGGAGCTAAAAAAGGGGACTGGTGTACTGCTACGCTAAATTATGTAGAGAGAGTCATAAATAGCGGAAGACCGTTAGGTGGATCTGTTTCTCCTCTCATGTTATTTAGAGCAACAATATATGGTAAGTCGAGAGGGATTGAACTCGGAACAGTTAAGGATCTAGCTGGGAGTACCACAATAGACTCTATTGGCTTAGGATTGATAGGTGGGTTAGCCTCCTACATAGGTAACTTTAAACTTGAAGATCAGTATGAGTATTTCCTTATACCAGACGGCTCCCCAGACTCAATTGACGATATTAATGGAGTCCTTGAAGCATTTCATGGAGCTACATTAGGGCTTGGAAGCCTAGTCGATAGAATTAAGGGACTAGCTACTAGTATAAAGGAAGGGTTAAGCTTAGATCTAGCTACATACTTCTCTACCCTAATCCATGCATTAGAAGCCAGAGATAGGAGTGAGAAGCTAAGAGGCTTAATTGATAGGATGGCATTTGAGAAAGTCTTACTAGTTAGGAATGCTATTGGTGATAGGCCTCAAATAATGTGGATTAGCCCTCTAACTATATCACAGATAGTTAATGAGGTTAAAATAAAGGGAGCCGAGGAAGTCTTAATTAGTTTATATAAGCTTGCACCCAAAGCACCAGACTTTATCTCTAAGTGTATTAATCTTACTATCTTATACCTCTGGAGTGGGCAACCAGACTTCCTGAAGGAGTGTACTAGAAAATTAGCAGTTTTAAGTGACTACACTCAGGAAGATGTGAATATGAGAAACCTAGCAGGTAACGTAAATAGATTACTTTCTCAGATGGGTAGGCTCGCGGAACTGAAATCCTCTTAGGGGGGAATAGAGACGGATAGATGGGAGGTTCTAGCTCATAGGATCTATGATATGCTTGAGGATTACGAGCTAGTTTTTGTCTTTGCCCCGACGAGTTATGGTAAGACTATGGCTTCACCATATCTACTTAATCTCGCCTTACATGGAGCAATGGCTAATAGGCTTATTCATGTTGTTCCTGTGAGGGCTCTCCTCAGAGAGATATATTATGAGAAGTTTAGTCAGTTCTCTAAGCAGTTTAAGGTTGGCTATCAGTCTATGGATAGAATTCCTGGAGGAGATAAGAGTCCCTATTTTCTTTCAGATATTACTGTAACTACTCTAGATAGCTTCCTCTGGAATATATATAAGATTCCTGTTGCCGAGATATCGAAGGTTCTACGTGAAACTTCGATGGGACACTACTATCCCGCGCTGGCAGCGATACAGACTTCTATAGTCGTTTTTGATGAGGCCCACGTTTATATAGGTGAGTATGGGGAGGAAAGAGAGAGAATGGCGGTAATGTCTGTGCTTGAAGCCTTACATGAGCTTAGAGTACCTACTGTTTTATCTACGGCTACGATGTCCTCGAAGTTTGTGGATAATATCATAAAAACTCTAGGTTTATGCAGAGATAAGGTTGGGGTAGTTTATGCTTGCGAGAATAAGTGTAATGAGAATGTGAGGAGATTAGAAGATTTAAAGCTAAGAGTAGAGTATGTGGAGGGCTTGCCCAGTATAATTGATTGGAATACTAGTATAGATGATGGCAGCAAGATTGCTAGCCTAGTAGGAAGCTATTGCCGCGATAAGGTTGTACTAGTAATAGCTAATACTGTAGATAGAGCTATAGAACTATATAGGGAGAGTAAGGAGAAGTGCGAGAGAGTAGCACTAATCCATTCTAGGCTAGTAGAGGGGGATAAGAGGGACTCTTATAGTAGAATGAGGAAGATTAGAGAAGAGGGGAGCGGGTTAATAGTTGCTAGCCCAATAGTGGAGGTTGGGGTTGAAGTTGATGCTGACATTCTAATAACAGATGAGGCGCCCCTAGAGAACTTAATCCAGAGAGCTGGGAGACTCTGCCGTAGTAGAAGTGGAATGTGTAATGCCGAGGTAATTATATTGAAGAATACTGCAGGCGATTACCCCTACGATAAGAGTGAAGTGCAAAAAAGTGTAAGTAAGATAGAAGAGATAATAGGCAGAGGAGACTGCATAGAGTGGAGGCTCTTTAACTCTAAAAAGTGCAAACCAGCTATCGATATACTTGATGATGTAGCTGAGCCTCCTAGAATTAACCCAAGCTTACTACTCAAAGACTACTTAATATCTGATGCTAGACCCTTAAGCTTAATAGAAAAGTCAAACATTAATGAATTATTTAGAAGTCTCTCCATGATAAAAGTAGCTGTAGATATATCGAAATGCATAAATAATGATACTATTAGCTTAGACTGCATAGAGAGGAACTTATTCGCGACAAGTATACCAACGCTTAGATGGCTAGAGAATAGGAGGAAATGTCTAGAAACGAGTAGTGGTGTTGAAAAGTATGGCGTCAAAGTACTAATTTTAACAGCCAAATGGAATACATCTAAGAAGGAGGTATTTAGTATTAAGGAGATAAACTCCTCAACTCTATATAATGCAATCTATAAATCTAATTACGATACGATATTTAAGAGAATATATCAGGATATTAAGAATGTTCTTGGTGAAGATGAGGTTGAAGTAGACTTTTTTGTCAAGATTAAACCAGAATGCTATAAGAGTGGTGAGGGAGCATATGTGTGATTTAGAATGGCCGCTAGCATATGCTGAAGTTACTTCAGAAGGTCGTCGATTAATTATAAGTCTAGGTGATCATCTGAGTAATACTACTGAGTTAGCCCTCTGTATGTTTAATAATGATCTTAGGGTTTTATCTAAGAGAGCTAGTGTTGGGGAAGATATGCTTACTAAGATACTCGCCTTATCTACTGGGCTCCACGATATTGGGAAGGCTTCACGCTACTATTGTAAGAGGCAGGATGCATCCGGGAAGCTAACATTTCCATATCATGAATTCTTATCAGCTCTATTCCTCTATATTTTAAGTTGGCTAAGTCTAGGCGTATCTGATAGTAGGCTTGCATGTATATTTAGAACTTCGGCTAAGATAGTGTCTAGACATCACTCATCAATGCCTAAGAGACACCCATCTAATTATACAGATGAGAATTTAATAAGGATAGTTAGAGATGCAGTACAAGAAGTAGAAGGCTCAGATATTATGAGAGCCCTCCAACCACTCTCGCATAATACACAGATAAGGAGTGAGCTTAAAATTATAAACTCTAAAATAAACGACATTATACCTAGGCTTAAGAATATGAGGGCGAGTGAGATAGGATCAGTAATTGAAAACATAGCAAAACTCAGTTCTAATCCAAGAGACATGTGTGATGCCATGAATGAGCTCGTAGTTGTTAGAGCTATTACGGGATTCCTCATAATAGCTGATAATATTGTTGCTAGTCGTGAGAGGAGAGGTACTAGTGATTCACCTATACCTGCTTATATTGGGAGTTGGAACAGAGAGCTAGAGCGTAGGCTTAGAGGCTGTAACTGGGTTTTTGAGTCTTTCTGAGTATTTTCTTCTTAGTTTTTAAGTTTGATTATGTCTAGTGTTATTGGTGTTTACTTGTGTGTTCTGAGGTTGTGTTGTCTGTTAGGGGTTTGGTTAAGAGGTTTGGTGGTTTTACTGCCGTTAATAGTGTGTCTTTTGATGTTTTTGCTGGTGAGGTTTTCTGTATTGTTGGTCCTAATGGTGCTGGTAAGACTACTATTTTGAGGATTATTGCTAAGGTTATTGAGCCTGATAGTGGTGAGGTTTTGGCTTTTAATGGTTTAGTTAGGTGGGGTTCTATTGAGTATAGGAGGCTTATATCTTATCTTCCTGAGGATGCTGGGGTTTATAGGAATATTACTGGTTTAGATTATCTTAGATTTATAGCTTCAATGTATTTTGATGATTCTTCTTCTATTGAGGATAGTGTTAGGAGGGGTGTTGAGCTCTCTGGTTTAGGGGATAGGGTTAGGGATATGGCTGGGAGTTATAGTAAGGGTATGAGGAGGAGGCTTCTTCTAGCTTCTACTTTAATGGTTAATCCTAGGATTGCTATACTAGATGAGCCTACTGCTGGGCTTGATGTAGTTTACTCTATTGATATGAGGAGGGTTATAGTTGACTATGTTAGGAGTACTGGGGGCTCAGTCATAATGTCTAGTCATAATATGCTTGAGGTTTCATATGTGTGTAGTAGAGTAGCATTAATAAATAGAGGAGTCATAGTAGGCTTGGGGGCGCCTGGGGAGCTCTTGGACAAATATAATGCTATCAACTTAGAGGAAGTATTTATTAAAGTAGCTGGTGGGGGGTAGCTTGAGGAGAGCCGTAGCTGTAGCTATTAAAGAGTTTAAGAATCTAGTAAGAGATAGGTATATACTTCTTAGTGTTATCCTAGCACCATTCCTCTCACTAATAGTAATAGGATCTATATACTCTATATCTATGAGGCAGTCGCTAGAGGAGGCTGCTAAAGTATCAGCTAGCCTACCTGAAGATGCAGTAGTCGTGCTAGAGGATGCTAATGATAGTCTAGCTAGGGGGATAGCCTCAATGCTGAATGCTAATATAGCTTCAAGTATTAGTGATGCCTTAGAGGAGTATAGCGTAGTCATAGTATTCCATAGGGGATTCTCTGAGTTGGTAGAGTCTAGTAGGAGAGGTAATATTAGCATATTAGTCAAGACTAGTAAGCCTTGGAGCGTCATATATATGATGAGAGTTGAGTCTCTAACATCACTCATAGAGGGAGTAGTTAGAGTTTACTTATCGAAACAGTATAATATAAGTGTAGAGCTCCTAGAGAAACCTATAGTCTTTAATGTTAAAGCTTACGTTAAGGGGGGAGAGCTAGACTCGATAGAGGCCACGGTCCTAGTAATGATCATGTTAGCTGTAGGGATAGCCATCCTAATACTAGGCATGATAACACTACAAGTTGGAGCAATAAGTATTGGGATGGAGAGAGAGGCTAGAACTGCAGAGATTCTACTAGCTCTACCAGCGAATAGGTGGGAAATAGTTGCTGGTAAAACAGCTGGAGTCATAATAGTTAGTATGCTAGCATTCCTAAGCTTCATAGCTGGAGGCCTCACATACATATACTTAATCCTACCCACAACATCTATTGAGGCTGGGGGAGCATCCTCTATAGACATGGTAATCCAAGCCATTAAACCTCTTAATACACAAATAGCTTCAATAATCTTAGCATTAACCCTACACATAGTAAACTCAACACTTGTAGGAATACTTACTGGGGTACTATTCGCTGGAGATATTAGAGGAGCATTAACAGCTGGGAGCTACATAGGATTAGCCCTCATGGCACCCCTAATCCCAGACATCTCAGGCTTCACCCTACCAGCAACCCTAGAAGTAGTCTTCACTCTAACCCCATACTACCCCCCATATAAGCTCATCGAATCAATAGTAATTGGAGACTATTCAAAAACAGTAATCTACATAATCGTAATAGTAGCGTACTCTATACTCCTAATCTTCACGTCATCAAAGCTGATGAGTGGGGAACGCCTAGTCTATGGGATAGCCATGAGAAGACCTAAACCATTAACATAAACCTAGCCTATAGTCTCAGAGGGTGCTCAACTCTATTACCTAATCACTAGCTAATCAATAATTATATTTAGTCTTATAGTTTACCTTCTATTCTATCCTAGCTACTTTAAGAGTGTGAGGGGGCTACTATATGTATAACTCGGTTATCTTAAAGTTTATTAATACTGATAATATAATATAGTCTTTTGTGGGTATCTGCTGTAATGTTGAGTTGGGGGTTTGAGAGGAGGCTGGCATTAGCCTTGATGATTGCAGGTTTGACTGTAGCTCTTTCACCAATATTTATTCCTGTTGGTCCTACTAGGGCTCTACCATGGCAGCATATGGCTAATGTTATTTGTGGTGTCCTATTAGGGCCTTGGTGGGGTATGGGGGTAGCGTTTCTCGTTGGCTTAGTTAGGAATATGCTAGGCTTAGGGACTATTTATGCTTTTCCTGGAGGTATTCCGGGAGCGTTTATGGTTGGTTTAGCAGCTATTCTGCTTAGGAGGATTAGAGTCTCAGCTGAGTATGCTGCGTTTGCTGAGCCTTTCGGGACTGCAGTTGTGGGTTTCTTGATAGCTTTCTATGTATTCACCCCCCTTATGGGCGATTATGAGAAGTGGGCGCTCGCCTTAACCACTATATGGCTTGGATGGCTAGCTAGCTCTTTAATAGGTACAGTGATTGGTTTTACTGTATTGAAGGTACTTAAACGTGCTAAAATCATTTAAGCTATTAATTGTTGGTGATGTTGGGAGAGGTAAGACAACACTAACTAGTAGACTTGTCGATGTACTAGCTGGGGTGTGTGGTAGAGAGAGTATAACCATATTAGACTTTGCACCAGACTTCATGGGCATAGGTGGTAGGATAGCTACGAGTAGTAGTGTTAGGATAATAAGGCCTGAGGGGATTAAGGCTCCAAGACTTATGGGTAGAGACTGTAATACTATCTGGGACCTCGCTAGGCTGAATAGAGAGCTCACAGAGAGAGCCTTTAGAGAGTATCTAGGTAGCCCAACACCTATTCTAGTAATTAATGATCTATCAATACACTTCCATGCCGGCGAGCTAAGCATAGTAGTTGAGGCTGCTAGGATGGCGAGACTCTTCATAGCGAATAGCTATTATGGTACTACATTAAGTGATAACTGTGGATTAAGTGAGCGGGAGAGGAGGCTTGTAGAGGAGATGATGAAGGAGGTAGACTATGTTTGGCGCTTATAGAGACTATAAACCTCTACTACAGGTACCCTACATCAGATAAGTGGATACTTAGAGGAATAAATCTGAGGATTAATAGGGAGAGAGTTGTAGTAGCAGGTGGTACTGGTAGTGGTAAGACTACACTACTAAGAGTTATCTCGGGGCTAGCAGTTAGAGTATATGGAGGTAGCATGCTAGGCGAGGTTAGAGTAGAGGGTAGAACAGCCTATGTACCTCAAAACTTCGACCTATACATTCTAATGCCTACAGCGAGAGAAGAGCTAGCATATATTCTAGCTAGTCAAGGGCTTAGCGTAGTAGAGGTAGAAGCTGAGATAAGGAGGCTAAGCGATCTACTAGGCATAAGAGAGGTTCTAGACCAGAGTATTATGAAGCTCTCAATGGGTCAGAGGCAGAGGGTAGCTATAGCTAGTGCATTATCCCTTAGACCAGACATACTCCTACTAGATGAGCCCTTCGCCCACATAGACCCTAGAGGTGCATTAGAGCTTGTAGAGATCCTTGCAGGCGTTGACGCTACTATTATAATCGCAGAGCATAAGCTACGCTATATAGGCGATCTAGTAGATAGGCTAGTATTACTAGAGGATGGTGTAGTAAGCTATGATGGGCTAATAGGAGAGATCCCTACACTAAGTCCAGATATTGAGTGGCCTCTAAAGCTAATACTAGGGGATGATTGTTGAGTAGGATTATACTTGAGGATGTATGGTATAAGAATATAGTTAGAGGTGTGAGCATGAAGGCTGAGAATGGTGTAACAGCAATTATAGGACCTAACGGCTCTGGGAAGACTACTATACTTAGAATCATTGTGGGAGCACTAAAACCAGATAAGGGTAGAGTAGTAGTACCATCTAGGATAGGTAGCTCCTGGCAAAACCCCTACTATACATTCACTAAAGCTGAGGTAATAGAGGAGTTCATAGAAATCTATGGGGATAAGGGGAGGGCTGAAGAGCTCTTAAAGACGTATAATTTAGAGAGTCTAAAGAATAGCTATACATTTAAGCTATCAATGGGGCAGGCGAGGCTCATATCTATACTTATAGCAATCTCATGGGGCCCCGAGGCACTAGTAGTTGATGAGCCTACGAATGGCTTAGGAGTGAGGGAGAAGAGGATGGTAGAGGATTTACTGAAGAATATCAAGATTCCAGTCGTTATTGCTTCACATGACCTAGATTTTGTCTTGAGAGTAGCAGACTACGTCTACGTATTGAGTAATGGCCGTGTAGTTGCTGGGGGGCCTACACTAGATGTATTCTATAGTAGTATACTATCAGTACTAGGCTTCCCTGAACCTTACGCAGTATTAGTTGGTAGGAAGCTGAGTAGGAGGTTGAGGAGTATTGAGTAGTGTGAGGAGTATTCACCCACTAGTAGGCTTCCTAGCTATTATTTGGGTTATGACTACACTATATACTGGCTCTTTGCTGAGTGCCCTCCTCCTAACACTAATACTACTACTCTATCTCATATCCTCTCAACCTCTAGAGAGTACTAGGAGACTTACCATACTATACCTATGGCTAGTCCTCCCACCACTCATAGTACTAACAATAGTATATGGACCAATAGATGCCCTCAACATAACCCTAAGACTATTCATATTAGCTTCAGTATTCACAAGCACCCTACAATTAATGAAGCCTACAGAGCTCATATACATATCATCTAGACTAGGAATCCCCCCACTAGCAGCCCTAACCATACCCATAATCATAAGATTAGCAGACTACATGAACTACACCATAAGCGAGACACTAGTAGCTCTAAAGGGAAGAGGACTAAGCGGGAGAAAGCTCCTAACCAGCCTACCCATACCCCTAACAGCCCACATAATAATATCATCAGCACAAATGGCCGAAGCCATAGCACAAAAACAATATAAAAACCACACAAAATACACAAGCAAACCCACCATAAAAACCATAGACATACTAATCACCACATACATCATAGCAAACACCATAATAATACTAATCCAAACACCATAAAACAATCAAACAACACAACAACACCAACATCTAACTCCACATATGACCCAATGAATTTCCCAGAAACCCAACAATAAAACTTATAAGGCTCGGTTGTATTGCTACTATCGAAGCAATCGAAAAAGACTGAAGGTCACTAAGCTACGCCCTCCTAGCGGGCTTATAGGCTTTACTCAGTAAAATATGGTGTAGTGGGTAAACTATGGAGGAGAGCGGGGGATCTTCGGGTAGCAATCTCTTATCTATTCTCTTAATCGTTATATCTTGAAGCTTCTTAACGTTCTCGTTCTTATTCGCATAACTGATTGAGATTTTGGGATAAGGTTATCCACGTAGCTTAAAGGAGAGCGATTCCCTAGGGAACTCTCCTGGTGATAGCTTGTGTAGCCAGTCTCTAACTCTCTGCCGTAACTCTACTGCGTATTGGACTACTACTTGAAGCTCTCTCTTATCGAACTCTAGGTCTGGGAAGAGGAGCTTCATGAAGGCGCTCACAATCTTCTTTACAGCCCTCTCATCCCTAATTGTCACGTTGCCGAGGAGCTCTACGTGCTTGCTTACCTCACCTACGAGGCTCTCCTTCCTCAGCTCATGTAGTACCTCGGAGAAGTAGTCTAACGCAATACCGTATCCCTGCGATAGATGGTACCTTGCCCGCCCTATCTTCGGAAGCTCCCACCCAGGTATGACTCCTCTAATTCTATCGATTAATGCTGAGTCTCTCATGGGCTTGGGTAGTATGTAAGTCATGTCCTCTACTGGTATGTAGGCCCCCTCCCTCTCCTCGACTTCGACGTTGCCTAGCATGACTATTGAAGCACCAGAGGTTACTCTCTGCTTCCCCCTCTCATACTGACTACTCTCCATGAAGTCCTTCAGCTTAGCAACGACTTCGTCCGGATTTGGGAACATGACCTTAGATATCTCATCGAACACTACACAATCTCTCACAGCAAGCTCACCAGGCATGCCCGTCCTAAGGTTGTAGAATAGTGCTGCTGGAGATATCGTGCCCCCGACTATGATCCTGGAGTATTTACTCACGTTCCTGAAAATATAGGTCTTACCCGTAGCCTTAGGGCCGAACTCAGCTAGGTGGAGGTTCTCCTCGACTATTGGTAGAAGCCTGGACAATAGCACCAGTTTCCTCCTCATATCTCGGTAGACGTTGTGATTGTAACCAATAGTGTTTATCAACACATCTAACCACTCATCAAAGGTGAAGAAACTCCTAGCGTCTCTGAGTAACTTAGGGTCTCTGACAGGTGCTTGAAAAGGTTTAAAATCCGTAACAACCACAGGGTTCTCGAGCAGGTTACCGTCTAGATCTCTCTTAGCAGTCTCAGGTGAATACTCCAGCTCTACCAACCCCCACATACCCGTGATCATAGTCATCGGGTAGCTCCTAGCTATCTCAGCTGGAACCCTGACGTCACGCTCCCCTATAGACTGGAGTACGCCCTTGTGCTCGCCTGACTCTAGGTCTACCCATACCACTAGTTCATCGATTAGTGAGACCCTCCTCCTCTCGATGAGTAGATGCTTTACGTACTCTTTCTCGCTAGCCTCGAAGTAGTGCTGGCGTATGAACTTCCTCAACCTCTCCTGCCAATCGCTTGGGTACATCTGGGAGAACTCAGTCATCAAGTATTCTGCTACAAAGCCTGGAAGTTTAGATATCTCAGCTATTTGAAGCAGGCTCTTGTCGACAGCGTATTCTCCGAAAACCCTCCTAATCTTCGCGAACAAGTCACTCATAGGGTCACCCCAGCTTAAGCGTGCTAGGTCTCTTAGGACCTGTTGGTAGAGACTTAGAGGACGTAACCTTAAATGAGCTCTCGTAACTGTGCTCTCCGCAGATAAACGTGTATTTAACCTCGTAGACACCCTCGGGAAGGATAACTTCTAGTTTATGTCTACCCTCACCTAAGCTGAGATCTTTAACGCCCCATGGACCCTGCAGAGTAATCCTCGCCTTATCGCACTCCTCCACAGTTACAACGTTGAACTCTACGTAGTCTCTTTGACCAGCAGTTACATCAGTCTTGAGAAACTCTATGGATGGTTCCAATGCCTCCTCCTCCACTTCACTTTCCTCTGGAGCCTCCTCAGCCTTTAAGATGGCTAACAGCCTCCTGATGTCCTGCAACGCGTCCTCGGGCATACCATAGAGCTCCGCAACCAACCTATCTATCTGCTCCTCAACTTGTGCAAGTTCTCCCTTCGGGTTCCTGAACTCTCCGCAATAATCAGGTTTAACTTCGGCGTAGATGCACTTAGCAAGCTCATGAGCTCTCCTCGATAGTTGTGATATCTGTTTGTGAACAGGGCTTTTCGGGTCGTATCTTGGCACATTCACGTACTCTAAGATATGTGTTTCCTGCCTAAGCTCATACGTGTAAGATGCTATTATGGTCCGAGCAATAGATGAATTAAGAACCCCACAAACGTAGTAAGCTTCATCCGGTTCATCGAAACCCAGTAGAATTGTTGAATCATCCGGTACGGTGGGTTTGAGCCCAGAGACCACCTCTCCATTAGGCAACTTGATAGGCATAGGCTCAACTACTGCACACTCGAAGCTCACAGCCTTACCAGTAATAGCACCAGCAATCCTTTTCCAGACGACCTTGTATGGAGCGAAAGTATATGATCCTATATCGTATACCGCGTAGAACGGGTTTCCTTTGCCCCATAACTTGTGAATAGATCTGTTCATTAGCTCCTTGCTGAAAATCGAGAAGTACTGGTATGTATGTGGATATTCTGTCTTTACTACCAGCTCCTGTAGAGGTTTTCCAGTCTTTGGGTCGTGAGGTACAATGATGTATCTGTCCCTGAAGTCCACGTACCACCTCTTTATATCCCGTCCCCTGATCAGCGGGTAAACGTAGTCTGGCTCAACTACGGCTTCTACTTGCTTAATTCTCTTCTTTTGACCAGCTTCTGGCGGATTCGTTATCACTAGCTTTCCATCGGGTAGTCTCTCCTTAATTTCTACAAAGTAAACCTGGTTTAACGCCGTATTCACACCCTCATGTGCTTCGTATTGTGATTCGCCAACTAGCTTCCTGACGTGCGGTAGCACTCTTTCCGTTACCTGCATCCAGGGACTCGAAGGATCTCTCTCCATTAACGGCGTCATTACTGCTCTGTACCTCTCAACGGTTTTCAGGACCTCTTCTAGTGGCGTATCGGTTGGAACGGGTTTTTCGCTAACCCATACCACGTGCCTTATCTTCTTGTTCTCCTCCACCAGTTTAACCGTGTCAGGGCATTTCTTTGTATTGCTGATGTCCTTTAGCTCGCAGATCTTTTCGACAACTATGGCTGAAGTTCTGTTCACTGCTCCCTCAAACGGTTTTGTTAACACCATGTCGTGTACAACATGCACTCTTGTTTTGGTCGCTAGGAACCTTCTGAATCCCGCACCAGCTTGGGTTTTGAACACTGTGAACGGCATTAGAAAAGCGTGTTTTCCACCGGACTTCAGGTATAGGTCAAAGCACCTAGCTAGGAACAGCATTGCTAAGTCTCTTTTAACCTTCCCTAGACCTCTACCTCTTGCCTCCATTAACCCATACTGAGACCATAGTAGTTTGCTAATCTTTCTGTACTCTTCTGGTAGGTTTTCCCAGTTCACCCACGGTGGGTTGCCCACCACGTAGTCGAACTTGCCTTTGAGCATTGGTGCGAAGGCGTTTCTTATTATGGAAACCCAGACATCGTTCTTCCCCTCTACCTCGAGCTTTAGCAGGGTAGCGTAGAACCCTGTTAATACCTCTAGCTCGCTGTTCGATACCTCCTTGAAGACGTACTTAATCCTATTCTTGAAGTCATCGGGTGTGTACCTGCTCCTCAGCGCACTGGTTACCTCCGATAGGATCCTCGGTAGGAGCCCACTATCCACGATCCTCACGGGTACTTGGAACTCTCCGACAACAGTTTTGAGCACGTAGACGTTTCCGGTGAGCGTTGTCTTCCTCTCAACCATGAGGGAGTCGGCTAAGTACACAGGTATTTCTATTGTCCCTCTCTTGGGTAAGTCAGCTATCATGAGCAAGTAGTTGGTTCTAGCTGTTAGCACGGCTATAGGGTTTAAGTCGTACCCCACGACGTTGCTCAGTAAGTAGTCTACTAGCACGTCCTCTAAATAGTGCTCTCTGGCGTAAGCTCTGAGCCTTGCGATGTACCTCACGAGGAAGGTGCCCGAGCCGCAGGCTGGGTCGAGAACCCTTATCTGAAGTGGTTTTAGCGGGTCTTCAGCTCCCATTTTCTCCAGGTTTTCGAGTGTGAGTCCAGCTTCGTCTAGGAGGAGGTCCGCCAGCCAGTCTGGTGTGTAGTACTCTCCCAGCTTGTGTCTTATGTCTCTGGGAACAATGTTTTGGTAAAGCCTCTTCAGCAGGTCTCTAGCGTACTCTGGTTCCAGCTGTGGTGTTGCAGGCTCGTAGTCTTCTAGCCTCCTGACGATCTCAGCTAGTACGTCTGCTAGCTCCTTATCCAGCTCACCGAGGTACCAGG